>Ga0222718_10001791_pt1 | contig 19982 bp, 25 predicted proteins | sample C33_27DmetaG_FD_165045 | JGI IMG/M metagenome (GOLD analysis project Ga0222718, IMG submission 165045) | Estuarine water microbial communities from San Francisco Bay, California, United States - C33_27D | ecosystem: Environmental > Aquatic > Marine > Unclassified | place: USA: California... | reverse complement strand
AAATTCTAACCGGTCGTATCTAACCGGAGAACAGAGATAATTAGCTGTCTTCCAATGCAAATCATCTCTTTCTGATATTATATCTATTTTCTTTTTAAATTTAAATTATACTATTAATAATCCAAGGATAAACTACAATATTTACCCAATTATTAATTAACTGATGAAAAAATATTATTAAATAAAGAAAATAAAACCCTTGGTTACTCTCAATATTATGTCCGAAAAATTTTACCGGAGGACCCCAGCGAAAAAACTCATTATCTTTATAAAATTCGTGATAAGACAAAAATAATGACACTATACACAAATAAATATAAGCTGATGACAATGCAATATGCGGAGATGTAATATAAAAAGATTTAAAATGGGATATATTGGCCATGATTTTATTTATTAATTTTAATTCTTTATAAATAATTTGTTTATAAAGAATCCAAAGAATCCAAAGAATCATTAAAAGGAACAAATCCCGCAATGAGACCTATTATTGGGTACAATAGGAGGAATTCTTTCTATATAAGATCTATTATCTTCATAATTATCTTTATTTATTTTTATATGAGGTGAATCGAAATCATTATCTTCAAATAATCCATCTTCTTCACATGATTTAATAAAATCTTCAAATTGTTCCTGAGATTTTTTATTAAATGAATAATATATATCTTTTTGGTCATAAACTTCCCTTTGCACAGAAGTATTATTACTTAATGATCTGGATTGTAGATTACCCATTCTTTATTTTATTATAAAGAATCATTTTATATTTCAATTAAAATGATATTTAAATATCGGCGCCCATCTTTAATAAAAGATGGGAATCAAACACTTCTTTTATTGGTTTAAAAACAGTTTTAAAAGCCGTATTAAAAATTTAGGTGCTGGACAGAATGTCCAGCATGCAGGAGTATCAATAGATCATCTTATGATAGATCTTAACGGAATTTTCCATCCTTCAGCGCAAAAAATATATAAATATGGAGACCACAAACCTTTACCCAGACTGCTTAGTAAACCTAAGTTAATCAACCTTAATAAATATAAACTTCAAGTTAGAATGTTTGAGAATGTATGTGAATATATAGAAAAATTAATAAATATTGTAAAACCATCAAAAACTATTGTTTTATGTGTGGATGGACCCGCTCCTTTGAGTAAACAACGTCAACAAAGACAGAGAAGATTCTTAGCCGCTCGGGATAAAGATGAAAAGGAATTCAAAAAATTCGATTCTAACTGTATTTCCCCTGGAACTAAATTTATGGATCATCTTACTAAATATATTGATTGGTATATACATAAAAAAATATCTACTGACCCCACTTGGAAAAATTTAAAAGTTATCTTTTCCACTGAAAAATCCCCCGGAGAAGGAGAACACAAAATTATAAATTTTATTCGAAAATTTGGAAACCCTATAGAAAAATACTGTATTCACGGACTAGACGCAGATCTTATCATGTTAGCACTAGGTACACAATACCCCAATTTTTGGATTCTTAGAGAAGATATATATAATCATTCCAACGATTTCTTCCTCATAGATGTAGGCGCCTGCAGACAAGAACTTGTCCGAAAAATGGATTGGACTTTTCAATCAGAAACTCCCGAAGAACAAGTTAGAAAATATCTTAATAAACATGGGTTTTCCTGGTTTCAGGAAAACAAAGAAAAAAAGAAAATTATGGAATTTGATGCTGTTCAAGCAATTAATGATTTTATCTTTATGTGCTTTATGGTAGGAAATGATTTCCTACCTCATATTCCTAGTATAGAAATAATAGCAGGAGGAATAGATGATATGCTTAGAATATATTCCAAAGTAGGACAAACTTATGGCCATCTTACTTGTAATTGTAAATATAAGGATCAACTTGTATTCCAACCCCTTTCCTTAGAAATATTTTTAGGAACTATGGCTAGTAACAACAAAAAAGTTCTCGAAGATAAAATTATACAAAAAAATACTTTCTTCCCTGATCCTATACTAGAAAAAAATGCTATATTTGAAGACAGGAGGTATAACTTAAATTTTGAACAATATAAAAAAGACTATTACACCAAACATTTTGGTCAAAATGCAGACATTAAAACAATATGTCACGACTATCTTAGAGGTATGCAATGGGTTCTAACATACTATATTAAAGGTGTACCTGACTGGAAATGGTGTTTCAAATATCATTACGCACCATTTGCCGCTGAATTAGCTCAACATGCTACCACGTTCGTATTTAAAAAATTCTATAAAGGAAAACCTAGTTATCCTTTCCAACAACTTTTATCCATATTACCACCAAGAAGTGCAGATTTACTTCCTCAACCTTTATCTATGCTACTTCACGATATTAAATCACCTCTTAAGAAATTTTGTCCTTCTACTTTTGAAGTAGATATATCGGGTAAAAGACAAAAATGGGAAGGAATTGTTCTTTTACCTCTTATAGATTCTAAAGTACTTGACGAAGTTTATATTGATAATATTAAAAAAGTTAATTCAAGGGATATATGTAGAAATAAAACTAGAAAAAGTTATCATTATTCTCATTCACCAAATGAATCATTTACCTTCAGATCTAAATATGGATTTATAGGGGAATGCAAAGTTAATACTTCTCGTATAAATTTGTAAAAATGAATTATAAAATGAATTATAAATTGAATTATAAATAAAAATAATGTCTAATATTACATGTGAAGAAATAAATAATTACTACGTAAAATGTAAGTCTAAACATATCGTAGATCATACTAGATTTAATTTTAATTGTGATACCTATCTTAAAGCCTTTCAACAATGTATTAGAAATTTAAAAATAAATAAAAAACTTGAAAAATCTCCTCGTATACCTATATTTCCTAAAAAAAAACAGTAATGTAAGGCCTACCCTCACAAGGAGTCCCTCATAATATTCTATATCTCTCAAAGATATAGAAAAAATTTTAATTTATCTATCTCCTACCATGTTGCATTTCCATCACCAATTGATTCATCCTAGATCGACGAGAATCTAATGTTGGATAATCATGAGATCCTATAGGAGAAGGTACATGCCCTTTAATCGTCATACCCCCAGCATTAATAGTCTTCTTTAAAGAATAATTTCTACTATTTATATCGTTGGTACTTTGATATCCCAAAGATCCTCTATTAGTTGAACCATGAGCAATAGGACGATTTCTTTTTTGAACACGAACATGCTCAGCAGCTGGTCTAGAATGTATATTTCTTGTTTTATTAGTAGCAGCAGTCATACGCATAACTCTTCTCTGCAATTCTTTATCTTTATGAATATAATTTTGTTTATCATGACTAGTCTTAGGAGCTGTATAACTAAAATTAAGAGGATCTTTAGTTCGTATATCCAAATTCATTATATCTTCTATAGGTGTAATTTGAGCAGACTGATTTTTATTACTGGATACTGAATGTACTAAAGAATCTTGTAAATATCTATCCGTATCTAAATTAGAATTATTAACTTGAATGGATTTTGATCGCTTTGATTGAACCGAACTATGTAATGTATCTTGAATATATTTATCCGTATTCAAATGAGAATTATCTACATAACGCACTGTATCACCAGATTTATTAATATTAGAATCTATAGCCATACGATCAGAATTAACATGAGAATAAGGCTCTAAATTACTTTGAATTACAGCATCTTGAAATCTTCTCCCACTAGACCCTGCCTCTTTAGTAAATTTAACCGGGTTTTTAATAACATATTTAACCTCGAAAGGCTCATTAATAGGAGTCTCTATTCTATAAGTAGCTGTAGGACGAATAAATGTATGTAGAGGACGCTCTACAATTGCTCTCAATTTACCACCAGGACATACCAATTTTTTTGTAAAATCGGCAAAACCTGGCTTTGTAAATGCACTAGTATTAGTCCGAGGCTGGCGAGATAAAGGCATAAGCTGCTCTGCGCGAATAATAGGCGGTCGAAAGGCTCCGTCACGCATAATTTTATAAGGTAAAGAAGCCATAGTACCTCCGGAACCTACAAGACTACCACTATTTTGCCCTCCATTATTACCAAAATTATTATAACTTACCGATACACAAGGATTTATTCCGCGAGAATACATACTAATAGCTTCACAAGCTCTATTACCACTTTGATCAATCATCTCAGTTATTGAACTAGTTTCTCCAACCTTGTCCTTACGTCTTGTATGAATAGAACGCGGAGGATCACGTAATATATTTTGACTTCCTAATCCTCCAACTACTGATGGAAGGGTAGCTTTGCCATAATTACTTAGACCTGAATAAGATATTACTGACATCGTTTACGTTTATAAAATACAATGTTTTATTTTTATACAATTATTTAAAAACATTTATTATAGATTCGCGGCTATTTAATATTATATCACGAAACCCTAACAAATTTAACTTTGGCAAACTTTGAATTATTTCCATATTTCTTATTGATGTTCCAGAAACATATAACTTAGTTAAATTCATAAATTCTAAACACGAAATATCACGTATAGTTGGATTATAAGATATATCTAAATTATATAACTTATCCAATCTACGAATACCCGATGTTAAACATACTCGATTATTCCTTATATTAATACTCTCTAAATTAACCAAATTATACATAAAAGATATATCAGTCAAAGAACAATGACACATAAATAAAAACACTAAACTCTTTATCTCACCCACATACTGCAATGAACTTCTATCCAAACTAGTCCAACACATATCTAAACATATCAAATTTGTAAGATTTTTTAAACTTGGGGGAAGACGCCGTAAATTACGGGATCCATGGAGATTTAATATCTTTATTTTTTTACACTTTTCACTTATTAATTTTAAATCTAAAAAATCTATAGAACTATCCATAATACTTAACAACTCTACATTTGAACATGAAGTTATAAAGTCTATATCATAAGAACATTTGAATTCTAACCTTTTCACATATTGATACGAACATGTACCTATATTAATACAACATCTCAATATATCTTTATAGTTATCCAAATATTCCATAATTATACCATAAAAAGGATTCATATTCATAGTATATTCTCTATCTCTTATTCTTATTCTCGAAAATTACTTTCCTATATAAAATAAAAAATGGATAAACATATAACCCAATCCAGAATCTGCCTTGAACACCTTCTACCCCAACAAGAACAACAACTTAACAATATTATCACCAGAAGTAATTCACACGCGCATTTCGCTAAACTTAAAACTGGATTACTATCCAATAACTTCTGGCCCAATAAATCCATAATTAAAATATCATTCATATCGGACTCACCCACCTTTAGACAAATTGAATGGACACCACTACAAATCCTAAAAAATAGAAAAAACTCTAAAGGACAACCCATCCCTCTAGACCCCATAGAAGAACATATCAGAAAACTTTCCCCCATAGAAGCCATCAAAAAAATTATAAGAGAAAGATTTCAACCCATAGTTGGTCTCAAATTTGTATTTGTACCCAAAGGTGGATGCATCAGAATAGGATTTAGAATATATGAAGGTGCCAACTCATTCGTAGGCCTAGACTCCCTCAAAATACCTCAAAATGTTATCACCATGAACTTTGGATGGCTTGACGCAGGAATCATCATGCATGAATTTGGACATGCCTTAGGACTATTACATGAACATGAACCCATCCATGGTGAACCCATTCAATGGAATGATAGCCACCTATTTAAATGGGCCAAAATTACCTACAATTACTCACCTCAGAGAACATACAATAATCTTATCGATAGATATAATGCCCCACAAACCAACTCTTCCACTTATGACCCAGATTCTATTATGCTCTACTTCTACCCAGCAGATTTTACAAACAATAAAAAAGGGGTTAATCCTAACATGAGACTATCTCTACAAGATATGACTCTTCTCAGTAATATATATCCGGGAGGACAAATTCAACCTCAAAATTTCTATAATAAAATTTACCCTCAAAATAAAAATGATGAAGAACACAACAATGAAAAATGGTGGATAATTGGAGGTATCATTGGAAGTATTGTTACTATTATAATTATTTTCTCTATTATCATATTTTTTAAACACAGAAAAAATAAAAATATTAAAACCAACTCTAACACACCACAAAACTTTGAAGAATGGAAAAAAATAAATATAACTACTTAAATATACATACCTATATAAAAATGTCACAACACAACAAACATAATGTATATATATCAGGAGTATTCGATCTATTTCATATAGGACATATGAAACTAATACAACATGTAAGACAACAATTTCCAGGATGTACACTCATTGCAGGTGTGCACAATGATATTGATACATCATCTTACAAAAGAATACCTATCATGACAATGGAAGAAAGAATAAACACACTAATTATATCCAAACTTGTAGATAAAATTATACCCAACGCTCCTCTCAAAGAAACTCAGGAATTCTATCAAAAATATCAAATTGATATCACCGCACATGCACACTCATTAGATCAACATCAAGATTATAAAAATAAATCATGCCCTGAAGCTGGTAACAAATTAGTCAGACTTGAATACACCCAAGGAATATCAACCTCTGATATTATAACAAGAATTAAACAAAGACTGAAAATAGAACAAAAATCAAGTAAATGACAAAATGAAGACAAGTAAACCCCATAATTTATTTCTATCAAAACGAAATAAATTATAACCATGTAAACAAAAAATTTAATCTATCTCTTTATCATCCATTAAATATTTCTTATACCAATCAGGATATTCACAATCACAATCACCCCCTTCGGGGTGTTTATAAACACACCTAAAACTTGAAATAAAATTTCCATATAAATCAAATGGTTGGTGATCAGTTATTACTAATTTTAACTCCTTCTTAATAACTTTTTTAACACTTTTATTATCAGATTTTTCTAATAAAGACATTTTTAAAACTATATTAGCTTCATTTTTTTTTTTCATTTATATATTACAAAATATAAATGAGCAAAGAACTTCCTCAACCTTATCATATTATTTGTTAAACATCATTAATCTTCTATAACAAAATCTATCATATCACCCCCCTCCAACAAATTAACAGAAGAATTAGAAGAAGAATTATTAACAACCTTAGAACCCCTACTTATCAAACGAATTATCTTTGAACAAAAATCACTTTCTCTACCATTCGCATACTTGTGAATCGCCTTAGCCGCTTCCATAAAATCAAAATCGGTATTATCCATCTCTTCTTCACTAAATTTATCCAACAATTTCTCATAATGCTCTTGACACAACTTATAACTACGATCCTTCAAGGCATCACATAACTTCATCATCATCTTCCGAAATCCAGGATCCTCTATTATATCACCCTCCTCATTCTTATACTTTATCTTATTGCGAGAAACATCAACACACACTATCCTATCCTTAAAAGGAAACTCTAAAGCATACTCTGCATATCCTTCAGGTCCTTTCACATGATGATCCAGGGTCAACATTGGAACATTCTCCTTTATACGATCAATTCTTAAAGGCTCCATTTGCTTTATGTAATTATTAATCTGAATTGTTTTATTACTGGTAGTATTTGTAGGTCTTTTGACAGCTGTAATAGATAATTTATTAAAATCTTCTCGATATGCAGAAAGTTGATTTTTTAACATTTTATTTTCTGTCTCTAGAGTATTTACACGTATTTTCAATTCTTCAATAATTTTCTTATCTTCTAAAATTTTTTTCTTAGAATTAGATTTACATGATAACATATGTCTTTTGAGATCTATTTTTTGACGAAATTTTTTTCCACATTTTTTACACTCATTTTTATATTGTGGCTCCTTTCCTTGTATCCTAAGACAGTATTTAGCAGTACGTTGATGATTATTAAGATTCTGTTTAGTAGAAAAAGTATTTTTACAAAATTTACATTCCATTTTCATTTCTTTATTTTGATTAATTTAACCTTTAAGTCTCTAATCAGTTTTTTACTGATTAAAAAATTCACATTTCATATTTTATTTTTTTATACAAAAATGATTAATTTAACCTTTAAGTCTCTAATCAGTTTTTTACTGATTTAAATATTCAGTAAAATCAGTTTTTGATAAGTATTTTACGAATTTTTACTGATCGCGTTGCAGGCTGAATGCCTTGATTTTTGGACTTTTGGATCAATTATTATTTTCTTACAAATTTTGTGTTGTGGCCTAATTTGATTTTGGAGAAATTGCTTATTTTGAAAAATTCCAATTTAGATATATTTTAGTATTTTTCAAAATTTTCTAGAATTTTATAATTTTTCAAAAAATCTAAATTATAAAAGTTATTTTAATAATTTTTCAAAAAATCTAAATTATAAAAGTTATTTTAATAATTTTTCAAAAAATCTAAATTATAAAGTTATTTTACAGATTAATCTAATTGGAAAAATCCCAATTAGATTGCGAATTCGCAACAACCAAATATAATTTTTTCACCTACGTAGTTAGCACAAATTTGCTAAATAGGTAATTTAAAGGCTAAAAAATATATATAAAAAAATGTCAAAGAAATTGCAATGCAAATTTTGCAATAACACCTTTTCATCTAAGGCCAATCTTAACCAACACCAGAGAACTGCTAAATATTGTCTGAATATTCAAGGTAAAGAATTTAAATCCCACAAGTGTTCAGCGTGTGGGAAGAATTTTAGTCGGAAATACGAGTTGAATCGTCACAAAAACCATTGTAAAGAAATTAATGCTGATATTCGTGTACATTCTCTTGAACTGGAATTACAGAAAGTGAAGAATATATTGGTAGAAAAGAATAAGTCTATATTAGAATTAAAAAATCAAATTAATATTCTTCAAAAAAAAATGCAAGAAGATAAGAAAATTATTGAAGAATTGAAAATACCTATTATCTCACTAGAATCTGAAAATAAAACCCTTAAATCATTAGGATTTAACAATTCGTGGTATAATGAATATTTTGAACTCCAAAATGCTTATCGAGATCTGGTTAATAAATATGTGAGAAATTCACAAGACAAAATAAGTTTATTAAACAAAAAATATGTTAAGAGACAGCCGAGAACAAAATATGAAGGTAATAACTTTATATATATTGTTACTACACCTTCTCTCAAACAAGAGAGACGTTATATATTAGGAAAGGCCGTTGATTTAACTAACAGACTGTCTACATATAATAAGACAGATGAACATGAGGTTATATATTATTGTTGTTGTCCTTGTAAGAGTACTATGGGGATAGTAGAAAATCTGGTTTTTAATAAATTAGGTAATTATAGAGAAAGAGCTAATAGAGAAAGATTTATTCTACCAGAAGATCAGAATATTATTTTATTCTCTGAAGTAATAAGAAAATGTGTAAATTTTGTTAAGGAATCTTTATAATTTTTCAAAAAATCTAAATTATAAAGTTATTTTACGTGGGAGATGATGGTGTGGGTGGAGATGACGACTTTTTCAAACATGAAGGAATAACATAATCAGAGACATCCAAATCTTTGGCGGATATACTGATATCTATACCTGATTTAGGTTTTATACATTTTTTAAATTTTCCGTTTTGATCGAATACAGCTATAGTTCCGGCTCCCGTGCAATCCTTGTTTGTTGCCTGTAATGATAATAGAGGCGGGTTAATTTTTATTTTAAATAAGAAAATATAGAGTAGTAATGAGAATAAATGAGTAAAATTCCTTTAGAACTAGAAAATCCTATAGATAAACTAATAATAAGGGGTTGTGAGATATTAACACCAAAGATTAGATCTTTAAATATTTATATATTACCAGATTATAGTACTAAGGTAATTCCGAATCATATTACAACATTTTCTTTTTTTACAGGGTTATATAGTATAAATATGCTTTCATGTGGTTTTCCTAAAATTTCTGTAATTTTTTTATTTATATCTTATTTCTTCGATTGTTTGGATGGTTTTTATGCTCGAAGTTATGGGATGGTAACGGTATTTGGTGATTATTATGATCATATAACAGATTGGTTAATAAATACAGGATATATGTGGGTTTTGTGTCGTTATAAAGAATTTTCAGTAGTGGTAGGAGTAGCATGTATTCTTGTTCCCCTTTTGGCTATTCAGATGATACATTTATCAGCTGTAGAGAAATATTATGATAATCCAAAGGAATCTCAATCTTTGATATTTATAAAAAAGATTATAAATAATATAGATAGTCGTAAGAAGTCTGTTAAGTATCTTAATTGGTCTAAATATTTTGGTTGTGGAACTTATTATATGGTGTTAATATTAATAACACTTATAGTATATTAAGATAAGAATGAATTTTAAAAATAAAATTCATTGAAAAATCAAAAATGGATCGAGCTATTCAAACTGTTAAAGATATGATATTCCAAAGAGGATATAAGAATATGGAAGAAAATGAGGATTATATTATTGGTGATAATAGGGTGGATAAAATAGTTTTTTTACCCAGCCAGTATCTAAGTTTAATGTGGAGCAATCAAAGATTTTCATAAAAAGATTGAAAAACATAGGTATAAATCATGGTATAGTAATATATACCGATAATGTAACATCAACAGCCCGTAAGGCGTTGATAACATCTTTAGAATATAAGATAGAGTTATTTACATTGACAGAGTTACAATTTAATTTAACGAAACATCGATTAGTTCCTGAGCATATTCGATTATCTAAAACTGAGAGTAAAATTTTTAAAAGTAAGTATAATAATAAGTGGGGTCGATTTCCGGTAATTTTGAAGGGAGATCCGGTGTCTCGTTTTTATGATTTTTGCCGTGGAGATATTATAAAAATAATTCGTCCGGGGGGTTATGTGAGTTATAGGATAGTGAAATAAAATGTCTTAATTAAATTAGTATATGAAATCTAATTATTTTACCTAATTCTGTAATTGATAAATCTTCTTTACCTGTGATTTTAGATAATTCTTTATTAGGTCTAACCAGAAAAGGGTCACCTTTAATTGATAAAGAGTTATTATCAATGTATTTAACAATGATATGGTATAAACACGATTTCGTTATTTTCCCGTTATAATTACATAAATTTTCTAATTGAGGTGAAATACAGACTGTATTTTTTTTATCTAATTTTCTTTCTTTGAGGAAGCTAAGAATAGTATTATCGGGAGATGACATTTATATATATAAATATATATATATATATATATATAAATATATCTTTAAAAAAAAATGATTTCTTGTTAGGAAAAATAAATGAAAAGCAAAGATGTATCCTGAATCCATTCGCAATATTATTAACAGTTATATTATCGATCCTGAAAAGATATCAAATAATCGAAAGACCCTTCTATTCGATTTACAAAGATTTCACACGTCTTCATTATATTGGGACAATGAAGATTGGAATTTATACGATAGAATTAATTTAAAAAAAGCTTTAAATAATTTTAAATTACCCCGAGAATATGATATTGTTGTACGAGATGTGAATATTTTTAAGTATAAGAAGGTATGTATAAGATTACCAGTTAAGCCTCGTGTTATAAGGGACGATATGAAGGAAGAAATATATTATTGTATGGATAAGGTTAATATTAGGAATTATGATCTTGTAAATATTGATTTGGCTAATTTTAATTATTGTGATTGTTTTCAGTATTTAAAAAAGCGAAAAATTGATGTAAAATTAATAGATAATATATGTAATATTAAAGTAATTTGTTGTTGTACAAATAAATAAATAAATTAAATATATAATATTTTGAAGAATATAAATGAAAAAGAATATACCTTTTGATAAATTAAATATATATAATATTTTGAAGGCTTGTAAGGACCATCAAAATCTTATTACACATTATTTGAGTGGGCAAACAATAGAGGGTTATACAAATGATGATAATGAAACTGTTATATTAGGGATGAGTGTAGGAGTATTTGTAGTGATATCTCTTATTATTTTAGCTTTCTATATTTGGGCCATAATTCTCTTAATTAAATTTGGTTCTACAATGCCAGTGTGGGCAGTAATAATAAGTATAATATGCCTTTTGTGGGGTCCTTTTGGGGGTATTCTTATTACTGTTATTTTAGTGTATGCAACTAAAGGAACTAAAGGAACTAAGAGTGTTTCAAGCTAGGAAGAATATAAAAGCTTCTAAAAATTGGGTAGGCTTATCTTTGTATTCTAGAAGTATGTTTTTTTCTCGGTCATTTATCTCAAGATCATTGAGATCTTCCAAAGCATGTTTGTATAGGGTAATAATTTTTTTTTCTGCTATTTCTAGGCGTTGATTGGATTTTTCCAGTAATTGCTTAGTTACTTTTAATTGCTCACTGATAGTAGGTGATGCTTCTTTTTTACACGTAAGACCCATTTATTAGTTTATATTTTTATATAATTTTCATATAATTCTGTAATTTTCCCGATCCTTTATAGAAATTTTGTCTATATTATGGTTTATATGATCATTAAACCATTTATCTTTATCTTTTTTAACTGAAGTATCATCGATAAATTTAGCTGAAAACATGTCTGTGGTGACTAAAATTCCTTTAGATAAGTTTATGTCTTTGTGGTTTTTATTTTTAGTGTATATAATAGAATTAGGATTTTCTCGAGCTTTTTCTAGAAGAGTTTCTATGAATTCTTTACCGTAGATAATTCCTGTTTTAAGAAGGATAATTTGTGTTTGGGCATCTCCTTCTCGTAGTAAATTGGGTATTAAACAAGTGAGATTTCCGTAGTCATTTTCAGATTTATCTAGTTTGACTACATTTTTAAGATTATCTGGTAGAGAAAATTTAGATGTTGAAGGTAATATTAGAGTAATAAAATCTACTCTAACAGTTTGGTCTAACAGCGATTTAATAGTTTTATCTAATTTATGCAGATTTTTATCTGCTTTAAGACTAATAATTACTCTGTAATTATTATCTACTCTATCAAGGTTTTTATAGTTATGGGAATAACTTTCAATAGAATAAATATACATAGATCCGTACCGTATTATTCCGAAATATGATAGTAGTAAATATATAAGGGAAATAACAGCTGAAATAAGAGATATAGCTACAATTGTCTTTTTTTCCATTTATTATACTTAGAGAAATTTAATCCTATAATAAATGATTATATTGCAACCAAAGGAATATAAAATATTATCAAAGATTCCTTTAAATAATAGGGTAGATTATCCTGATGTAGTATTGTATGATAAACTATTTTCTTCTGAGAAGATTTATAATTCAATTAAGAATATATTAAAGAATTCCCGTTCTATTTTATTTACAGATCACCCTAAAATTAAAAAGGGAAATCCGTTTCCTCGTATCATAGAGTCCATGAGAGATAAAATAGCGAAGATAACTGGTTATAATTTCAACTCTTGCTTAGTTAAAAAGTATAACAATCATAATTATACATTTTTTAAACAATTAGATAATCAAGAAAATGTTATTATTCCTTTTGTATCATTAGGAAATCCTCGTATCTTAGAATATATATCTAAAAATAAAAACAAAAACACTACTCGCGTTATATTAAATGACGGAACACTTTTAGTTCAGAGAGAATCAGTAATTCCAAATTGGAAACCTGTTTTAATTGAAAAAGGAGACAATAAAGGTGATGAATTATTTTATAGTTTAATTTTCTATGAAATTAATTATTTTGATGAAGAGCCTGTTTCTTTGTTATGTTCTTCTATGAAAAAAATACCAAATAGAGTTAAACTTCCATATAGTTTAAAATTTATATATACAAAAACAAAATTAAGGGTAGCATTAAGTGAGGTAATTAGGAGAGGTCTTCAAGGAATACATAAATATATTAAACAAGGAGATCAATGTATTAATATTAATAATATTAACTATTTATCGGATTATATCAAAATACTTCATTTAATAGGGAAAGGAGATTGGGGTAATATATATTCTGCCTGTCTCAAGAATGAATATGATAAACAATATTATTCACGTCGAGAATGTCGTAAATTCGCGTTAAAAATGGCGCGTATAACTCAGGAAGAATATGAAAATCCTTATACAAGTTATAGTTTAGCTTGGTATGAAATATGGATGCTTAAGGATATATTTAAACCGTTAATAATAAACAATATATGTCCTAATCTCCCTCTTTATATGGATACTTTTTTATGTAAAAAATGTGAATTTATATTTAGAAAAGGGAATAAAGAGAGTCATCCTTGTATAACTAATATAATGGAATTAGCCTCAGGAGATTTTTATTCACTTCTTAAAGAAGAAAAAATGAGTGATGACCATCTTTTCTCAGCTTTATTCCAAATAATGGCTGCTGTTCATGCTATACAAATGACAGGGCAAATTCTTAATAATGATATCAAAGGAAAAAATATTATTTATTACGATATTATTCCTGGTGGATATTGGATTTATAAAATTAATGATATTAAATTTTATGTTCCTAATATGGGTAAATTATTTGTTCTTACCGACTTTGGTGTCTCAACATTATTTAATCCTAATTTCCAATTATACCGTTCTAAAAAAAATATAACCTTTAATTTAGGGTCTCGTTATGCTATTAATATAAATGGAAAATTCTCTCCTTTAAATTCAGAATTTCATCGAACCTCCCAAGGAAAAGCAAATAAGGGGGTCAAAATAGTTTGGAGTGATGGTAAAATATCACAAGGAGGAAAATTTCGGGTAGATAGACAATCAGGTAGAATATTAAATAATAACACACTTTTAACTTCTGCGCAAAAATCTTACTTATTTAGAAAAGGAGTTGGTATAAATCCAAGAAAATGGGAATTTTTCGAAATACCTCATTTAATACCTCCTTTTGAATTTTATAATGATGTACAAGATGTTTTACGCACATTTTTAGGAGGTAAAAGAACTACTCAAAGAGGTAATCATACAACTTTTTCTACTGTAAGTAATAAATTTCGTGATATTGTTAGACCTTATATGGGAAAGGCTGTTAATTCTCAAGAAAATAATTTTTCTTTAAATTCCTATGAAGTATTGGCGGGTGATTTTATTACTAAATTTTTTACAGATATTTATAGCTACAGAAAAAAACCACAAGGAAAGAAACTTAGTATTTACGATATGAATACACCTTGTTTAGAATCAATATTAATTAAATAATCAAAAATTAGGCCACGGTGATCTTTTATAAGGGTGTTTCCATTTATTACGTCTTCCTTGACAAGATTCTTGACAATTACAAGTAAGTCCTTTTAAAAATGTATATACGTTTTAGATCATCTCCCCATATAATAGTTTGAAATTTAAATTTGTTGTTCTGCAGCCATTTGGGCTAGTTTATCTACCTTTGTATTTAATGGATCCCCTGAATGACCTTTAACCCATATCCATTTTATTTTTCTATCCTTACTTATAATAAAAAATATTTTCCAAAGATCTTTATTAATTTTAATTTTCCATTTTTTTTGAGCACAGTTAATTACGTACTTACTATCACTATAAATCTCAATATTTATATGCTGTGAAAATTTTAACGCTTCTATCACTGCTCGAAGTTCCATTCTATTATTAGTAGTTTTTCTTTCAGAACCTTGACCTTCCCATTGAAAATCATTGTCTAGAATAATAAACGCATAACCACCTTTACCAGGATTTGGTTTACATGATCCATCTGTATATATTTTCTGGACTGTTGTATGAGTCATTTTAATTCATTCCTATAGTACGAATTAAAATTCATTTATAAAGTGAGGATTAAGATACTTGGGACGCAGAATTTAGATAGGAATTCTGCTGAACGGCTGTAAGATGTTTCCATTTTCTTTTCAATTTTCTAATAATTTGATCTTCAGAATATTTATCTTCATTATATTCGTTCTTGTGTTGCTGACAAAATAATAAAAATCCTTTCTTAGAAGAATTCTTCGATGACTTCTTCAATATTTTTTCCTCGGGAACTTTTTTCACGGAAGCATCCTTTTCTTGCTGAAAACGAATTTTATCTTTTTTAGCCTTTTCTTCATACTTAGACCGATTTTTAAGACTTTTCCAACTCTTTCCCAGTTCAGTAGTAATTTCTTTAGCGCTATACTGTGGAAATTTTTTCTTAATAAGAGGGCGTTGTTCCACACAAAAAAATAAATATGCACTAAGAGATCTCTTAGGCTTAGGACCCTTCACAATAGTACCCGAGGGAGGAGTATAATTTTTCATTTCTTCATTGTATCTTTCCTTGTCTTTTAAGGACATTTTATCATATTTTTTCTTTTCAGACTTTGAGAGTTTTTTCCATCTATTACCTAATTCTTGAATAACTTCCTTAGCACTCATTTCAGGATTATTATTTTTAATTTTATCTCTATTATTGATACAAAAGAATATATAATTAGAACGAGCTCTTTTAGGAGCATTTGGATCCTTCACAGCTTTAGTTTTACCAGAACTGTTAATTATACTATCAATATTATTTTGACAATTCATTAAAACCTCTGAAACTGTTTCTGCATCTTTTGGACCCAAAGAATGAGATAATAGTTCTATAATATAATTAATCAGTTTTCCGGAAGTATGAGACCGGCTCTTTTTAGAATTCTGTTTTTTTGACATTATGTTTTGTTCCTGTATATTTGTCTTTATATAGTAAATTAATCATCAATTCTTGGTTTACTATCAATATTTCCAAATTTCTTTTCAGGATTTAAATTTATTTTAGGTATCTGAGAAGGCAAAAATCCATACCTTTCATACCATCTATCACCCAAAGCTTTATGGAGCATAGTTATCTCTGCAGGTTCGAGATCTTCTGGTAAAAGACCAGCTTTTATACCTTGTTCCACATATGCCACAGCTTCCTCCACAGGAGGAGGAAGATTGTTCATAACTTTACTATCTGTAAAATTTACACTTCCAAACATATGTTCACCCATTTTTTTATATTCTTCTCGATCCTCCGGAGTCATAGACTTTAAAGCTTTTTCTACCATTGGATTATTAAACAAATCCATGCTATGTGTTTCACTCATTATTTATTAAATTATAAACTTATATTTTAAGTAAGTTTTTTTATGTTATTTTTAATCTTATTAAATTCTACGCTTCCTCCTATAAAATTTTTATTACCATCTATAATTACAGGAACATATTTATACCCCCCTGTAATTTTTTTAATATGATCCCGATATTTATCCGCAGGATAAATTTTACAACGAATATTTAATCTAGAACATTCTTTCTTAATATACTGACAAGCAGGACAACTATCTAGAGAATATATAGTTAAGGGTGTAACTAACTGATCAACTTTTACAATACCTAATTTCTTATCTTTACTACCAGAAAATGACAGACTAATTTCTTTAATCTTAAGTTTTTTAAATCTTAAAGACCTTGCTTTTGACATAGATCTTCTCTTTCTGCTCCTTCTACTACGCCTCCTTCTACTACGCCTCCTTCTGCTCCTTCTCCTACTACTCTTTCTACTTCTTCTACTTCTTCTCCTTCTACTCCTCTTTCTACTTCTTCTACTACTCTTTCTACTTCTTCTCCTTCTACTACTCTTTCTACTTCTTATCCTTCTACTCCTCTTTCTACTTCTTCTCCTTCTACTACTCTTTCTACTTCTTCTCCTTCTACTCCTCTTTCTACTTCTTCTACTACTCTTTCTGCTCCTTCTCCTTCTCCTTCTACTCCTCTTTCTACTTTTTCTCCTTCTACTTCTTCTCCTACTATTATTGGATAGTCTTGAATATCCAAATTTTATTTCTTTCAAAATTTTTTTAGAATTTAACCCCTTTTTAAATTTACAACGATTGTTGTTTTTATTAATTTCACAATACCCAACAATATTATTATTATCTGGAAACCCCCTTCTACATCGTTTACTTATTTTATTAAATACGCATTTTTTCTCAGATTCACGTTTCTTTTTTGGTTTAAGTACATTGACCTTAGATTTTGGTTTAAGTATAGTAACTTCCTTTCCTTCATATACAGGTTTTTTTGAAAGAGAAAGATCTATTTGACCCATTTTTAATCTATCATTTTGTTTTTTTATTTCATTCTTTTGTTTACGTAGCATTTTTACTAGTATTTTATACTTTTGACATTTTGGGTCTGTATCTAATTGATCTATTAGTTTTTCAAATGGATCTTTTAATTTACTTAACCCTAAGCTTTGTATGTAATTTTTTACTTCTTTAATATTTTCTTGCAATTTTTTCTTTTCAATGATATTTGTTGTTTTTCTCAGGTGTTTTTCAAGGATATTTAAATCTTTTTGAGCTAAAATACGATTTTTTATTATTTCATTTTCTTTAATATCGATATTTTCGTCATCTATTAAATCTGGAAGAACTTGGTCGCTTTCATATTCTTCTTCGTCAGTAAGTATTATATCATCATCTGAATTCATTTATTAGTTAATATATATTATTTTGGAAGAACAAAATAATATATATATATTAAATGTTCTTTATTTATGTAATCATCCCAAAGAAGCATAGTGGCTATTACGAACAGCCACAAAATAAAATAAGAAACAAACAACTACCCAACTTACAGGTAATAATAACATTAACCAAAATGGGGGATAATTATAGACATATTTAGGTTTATTTAGAGGATTTGTTTTCCCTGGTATAGATCCATCTGATGTTTTATCTACTGGTATAATATCCCATATAATAAAAAATGCGCACATAAATATAAGAGCGTAAATAATTGTTTTAGTTGTAATTTTAGATTTAATAGCATATAATATAAAGATAAGTGGGATGATAAATAATACAGGAAGCTGATGATATATGAAGTTAATTTTATTCACAGTTATAATAAAAGAGTTGGAAACAGCTAATCCATCATCTGAACGTGTATTAGGAGTTGTATCTTTTATGGACCATTCATAAGCGATTAATATTTGAGCAACTAAAAATACTCCAATAATATTACCTATTATACCGATTATACTTGGTGTTATAATATTAACCAATGTATTTTTAATGTTATTATGAGGGGCAATTAAATGGAATATGAATACTATTATTGCCAGGCCTAAAATAACAAAATTAAGAAAAAAGCTCCATGTAGTATAGAAAGTATTGGGTCCTCCTCCTGGCCCTTTCCATTTTATATTTTTAGCACAGTAATTAGGTTTAGCATAATAAACATGATTTGGACAATTTTTATTATTGCTACCACCAATAACAGATTTAAAAAAACTCAAATAATTTTCAACAGTTTCAACAGTCATTTATATTATATTATAATATATATGTAAAATTATGATATTTTAATAAGACTTTCACTAATATGAGTAGGAGGATATAAACTAGTATATCTATTACGTTTTGACCCTATTTCATATTTTTCTTCATTCCATTTTTTAATTATTTTGGGCACATCATTTAAGGTATCACATATCGCGTCAGGATTAATATTTACCATTTTCTGTCGTGAATATTCTTCTTTACGAGAAAGCTTATCTTCTGAAATTTCATTAAGCGATGAAAAAGAGTCTATTCCTACTTCATGAGAATATTTAGACAGTCCAATAGTTTTACATTGTGCATTTTTACCTTCTTCAATCTCCTTTAAAGTACTACCAATTTTAACTACCTCATTGATATTTTCAACCTTCAAAATATCTAAATTTTTGTAAAGCATATGTGGGTAAGGTTTTATCCCATTTAAGACTTCATCTCCAGCTACTATACAGTCTAGTTTAATACCCTGACGTTTAAGAGAAGAGTCGATAATGTTGACCATTTTTCGATCTAGCCCTGTTGTTAATCCTATTTTTATATTCATATCTCTTAATTTATTGATAGCATTTTCAACTCCTGGTATTATTTTTGAAAATTTTTCTGATAAAACAAAATATTCGGAATTAAACTCTTTGAATAGCATTTTTCCTTCTCGTTGTATAGAGGGGTATACTCCTCGAGTTTCTTCCCATAAACGAGATATATAAGGGTCATTGAGTAATTCGTTAATATGAACATCTTTACGTAACCCCATAGA
>Ga0222718_10001790_pt1 | contig 19987 bp, 31 predicted proteins | sample C33_27DmetaG_FD_165045 | JGI IMG/M metagenome (GOLD analysis project Ga0222718, IMG submission 165045) | Estuarine water microbial communities from San Francisco Bay, California, United States - C33_27D | ecosystem: Environmental > Aquatic > Marine > Unclassified | place: USA: California... | reverse complement strand
CACTTCATATCGTCCTCCGTAAGTGATTACGCCTCACCCTCGCGCACATTGCAAGCGCCCATCGCACGGTAGACACCGTTGCAATCCCGGCCCTCGCGCGTAACCGTGGGGGCGGCACGACTGCCAGAAGAAGAGGCTGCATGTCCGATTCGCTCGCAAATGGCACGTTCCGGGTCAGTAGCACCGGGGACATCATCACGCCGTCCGTTGGCTCGTCGTCGTTCAAGGCGGCTGCGTTCGACGGCACGACGCTGGAGCGCAACAGCACCAGCGGGTCGGCGCAGGTTGCTCAGTCCACGGACGGCAGCCTTGGCGTCCAGCGGGCCAACCTCCACCGCTCCGTCGCGTGGACCAAGACGGGCAGCCTGACCGCGAGCGACACGGCCGGCGCTGTGTTCAACGTCGAGAACACGACCGGCGTGGAACTCCAGTTCCGCCTCGTGCAGTTCGACGTTCAGACCGGCACGGCGGGCGCTTGCACGCTGGACATCGGGGTCGGCGCGTCCGCTTCGACTTCCTACGACACGCTATTCGACGGCGTCAGCGTCCAGGCGGGCGGCGCCGACGTTCGCGTCCACGACTTCCGCGACACCACCGACGCCGGCACCAAAGGCAGGGTCTACACGAAGTGGCCCTCGGGCGAGTTCGTCACCGCTTCGATGGCGTCGGGGGCCACGTCCGGGCTCGTCGGCACCTACTACATCGAAGCCTTCTACGCCGGGAGTTGATCCGTGGGAACTCGCAAGCTCGCCAAGACCGAGACGGAGATCAGCCTTACGGCCGCGACCCCGTCCGCCTCGCAGACCATCCCCGCCGGCACCATGTACGCCAGCATTCACTTTGCCGGCGACCCGGGGGCCATTACGATCGAGTGGACCGGGGCGTCCAACAAGGACGAGACGCAGGCTAGCGGGCGCTTCTGGACTCGCTGGGAGGGCGGCTGGTGTCCCTTCCCGGGCGGCCTCAGTGCAGACGAGGCGATCACCATCGAGACTGCCAACACGGTCTTGTCCACCTTCGTCGTCGTCCGAGAGATCGGGTAGCCGGCCGATGACCAGCGGGAGGCTCTGATGCCGCCAGGAAAAGAAACAGGCGGCGCCGCCACGCTGGGCGCGCAGTTGATCGCCGATCTGGACATGGCCGCGCTGGGCTCCGCGGACTGGAGCGGCGCCGACGCCGACCACACTGTGGCCGGTGTCACGGTCTCAGCGACGAACACAGCCGGCGCCTCGACGTTCGGGCCCGACGGCTCGACCGGCGTGAACATGGTACCGAACTCGGGCGTAGACGACGACGGATCGGTTCGTGATGCGCCGCGGCTCGAGGTGGACCTGAGCGGCATTGTTCAAGGCTCGTGGCCCTTCCCGCGCATCTGGGCCACGGTCGAGTTCACGGTCGCCTTTGCGTCCAACGCCGCCAACCACATCGACATCGGCGTCTGCCACGACGACGGCACGACAAGGGTGTTCGCCCGCCTCGACGGCTCCGGGAACGTGATGGGCGGCCGGTCGAACAGCTCAGGCGGGGCCACCCAGGGCAGCACCGCGCTCGCAGCCGTTTGGATGGGGCTCGTGCCGCACCTCGGCATGGGGTCGGTCTACGGCGGCACGGGCGGCGTCGAGGACGCTCCGGGCAGCGGCGACCATGTGACGCCGACGAATGCCTGGGGGCCCGCGGCTGGCGACATCGACTCGTGGTTCAACATGGCGAAGGCCGGGACGACCATCTATGTGGCGTGTGGCTCGCCGTCGGGGTCCGTTCCGACCCAGGTGCTGGTCCAGCGCATTCGGATTTGGGAGGTAGTGCCGTGATCAAGCTCCGAGGTTCCGTGCTCGCCAACCTTGAAGGTGCGGCCGGCCACGCGCTGACGCTGGCGCTGTTGGCCGAGGCCACGCAGGAACTCGCCGAGCGCGACGGGCTGACCGCCGACGCCGTCACGCGGGGCGCGCTGGACGCCAGGAACTCCGACGCCCTCGATCGCGTGGAGATCAACGGTGGCGCTACGACGGTCCACCGCAAGGTCGGCACACTCCGGGGCCGCTGATGCGTTGGCTCGCCCCACTCTGCGCGTCGCTGCTCGCCGGCTGTAGCCTCGCCTCGTCCTCGCCCCCGCCTGAGCCGTTCCGGCTGTGCGTGGACGACGCGCCGACGCAGTGGGCGGGCGACCGCGTGGCGTGGGCTGCTCGCCAGTGGGGCTGTGTGCGGATCGCAGAGGGCCGATGCGACGGTCGCTGGTCGTGGCGGTCGGAGGCGCTTGTGCGCGCCCCTGACGGCCCGCCGGGCGTCTGCGTCCACCGTCCCGATGTGCGCGTCACGGTCTGCGGCAAGGCTGCGTGGGCTGGCGGTGCCGCGAGCCCGATGGGCCGGGTCGCACTGCACGAGATCGGGCACAACCTGGGACTCGGACACCGCAAGGTCGGCGTCATGGCGGAGAGCATCGACGAGATCCCCCCGGGCGGTTTGCTGGGGACGGAGCGGCGTGCGGGCTGCGGTCTGTGGTTCGCCGGCAGTTCCGAGCTTGTCGAGCCGGCTGTGATGGCCGCGCCAGTCCAGAAGGCGGGAGACTGAAATGGCCGACCCTGTCTACACCAAGCGCGCCCGGTTGCCGGTCTTCCTGACCCGCGGGCGAGACAACGCGATCGAGATCGCGATCTACGACTCTGCTGGCGACATCGCCGCGCCTGCGTCGGGCACGATCGACATCTACCGGGCCGACGGGCAGAAGGCTGTTGACGGCGCTGCCGTGGTCGTCTCGGCGAGCAAGGCGACGTACACCGTTCCGGCCGCCGCGCTCCCCGCCACGCAGTCCTTCTCGGGGTTGTGGCAGGTCCGATGGCATCTCGCCTACGGCGGTGCGACGTACACGTTTGAGGAGCCGGCCCACCTTGTGCGGTGGATCCTCCGGGCCCCCGCCGCAGAGGCGGACCTGACCGACCGGCACCAAGACATCGCGGACCTCATCGACACGGGTGACGACCTGTCGCAGTTCCTGCGGGTCGCCTGGGAGCAGATCGTGCGTCGGCTGCTTCGGGACAGTCGCGCGCCCTCGTTGATCCTCGACTCGTTCGCCCTGATGGACTTGCAGGTTTACAAGGCGCTTGAGGCGCTGTTCATGGACGCCGCAAGCAGCGCAGGCAGCGGCCGGTATCAGGAACTCGCAGAGCACTACGCCGGGCTGTTTGAAGCCGAGTGGGGGCAAATCACTTGGACTTACGACGCAGACGGCGACGGGCTGCCGGACGCAGACGAGCGCGGCACCGCTGGTTCGCCTTCGCTGTGGCTCGCACCCGCCCGCGGCTGACCGATGGGGATCTCAAGCCGGACGCGCCGGCAAGTCTTCGGCGACCTCAAGGACCTGCTGGGCACGGTTACAGGCGCGACGTACCAAGAGCGGATCAACGTGAAGGAAGGCCCGCAGGGTCGTGCCAACGCCTACTTCGACCTTGGCCCCTTCTCTGACGAGCCGTCCCCAGACTGGCGGTCGAAGACGGGTACGCACGTTGGGCAGACCTACACGACCGTCGTTACGTTCGCGTTTCGGCTGAAGGTCAAGGACGTTGAGACTTCCCGGCTCGCCGCGCGCGACATCGTGGACATTGCCCAGAGGGCGATCCACCGTGCGACGGACTCGGGCGGCTCGCCCATCGGCTTTGAGGGCGTCTGGCTCGGGTCCGAGGAGTCGGAGAACGCGGAACGCGAGTGGCTGTTCTTCGCCTGCCGCGTTCGACTCCAGACCCTTTTTGATCTGACGGTGTGACCGTGGCAGACAAGGTCGTCGTCGATTCAAACCTTGCCGCCGTGCTCGCCCGTTTGGAGGCGGGAGCCGCTGGCGTGGACGACGCGATCGAGGAAGAACTCGGCGAGATGGCCGTGGGGTTCTTTGAGGACCTGACCGGCTTCGGTGCGAAGCGGGAGGGCGGCAAGGTGCGCCGGCAACTCGCCTTCCCCGGCAACGGCATTTGGCCGGTCGGCGAGCGGTTCCGTCCGCTCAAAAGCGATTACTACGTCCGACACGACCGGGCCGGCAACCGGGATCTGCCCGCGAAGTCTCGGCCCATCGTGGAGTCCGGCCGCTCGATCAATGCGTGGCGCATGGACCTCAAGGGCGCGACGCTCCGGCTGATCAACAACGCACGCACAAACAAGCGGCGTCACTACTCCCGGTTCGTCCACAAGGTCGGCGACCCCGTCGGGCAGGCGCTCAAGGATGCGGAGGCCGCCTTTGAGTCCCGCGCGTCGGATGCGTCAAAGGCGATCGGCAAGTCGGTTGCGAAGCTGATCGGGGGCGGCAATGGCTGACCCCGCACCGATTGAGTACCAGCGCGATCTCGGCTCCATGCTCGGAGCGAGCCCCGGCGACCTGACGCCCGCGCTTCAACAGCAGATCGGGAGCGCGATCGACGACCTGATCGACGACTGGCGCGAGGAGTTGATCGAGGTCTGGCCGCGCGACACGGGCCACTCGTTCACGTTGTGGGAGTCGTTCCGTTCGGGCTTCGTGGTGACGCTGCGAAACCCGGTCGAGTATGCGGGCTACGTCCACCCGGAAGGCGGGACTGATGGCGAATCCTGGGACTCCATGCGGGAGTTCTTTGAGGCTGCTGCCCGAAGCCTTGTCGCCACCTTCGCCCCGCTGGTCAGGGCGGATCGGCGGCAGCCGACAGGCGTTCGTAACGCGGACCTCGCATCGGCCGAGCGGGACCGGCCCCCAGCCGTGTCCGCAACGCGCGCTCTAAAGGTACTTGCAGGCCGCAAGCCTGCCCGGAACCTTTCGGTTTTTCGCGGTGTCCGCCGCGCCCTTGAACGTGTATCGTCAGCGGAGCGGGCCCGTGCTCGGGATCGCGGCCGTACCAGAACCCGAGTGAGGTAAGAGAACATGGCTACTTCTGCTGTCGTCAAGACGAAGCGAGACGGAACGATCACCCTCGGCGAGAACGGGGCGTTCAACGCTTCGACCGCCGCCGATGTGGCGATGAAGAACCTCCTTGAACTTGACTGCGAGGTCGGCGACTGGTCGATGTCCGTCAGCGGCCCGAGCGTCAATGCGTTCATGGACCGCGGCCAGTTCGGTGCTACGCCCAAGGTGCGGTACGGCGACGACAACGCGATCACCGGATCGTTCAGCGGGTACTACCTCGACGTTGGCGACGCTGCTGCGGCCGAGTCCGTCTTCGCCGACGCCGTGGTTCGCACCGCGGGCTCGGACATCGTGGCGAATTGGGAGAGCACGCTGGGCTCCGCGGCCGAGGTGCCGCTGTTCATGCTGCGGTACACGACCGACGACGGGACCGACATCACGCACACCGTCCTGAACCACGTCCACCTGACGGCCGAGATCAGCGAGGGCGACCCGAACACGGTGAACTTCTCGTGGACCGCGTACCAGACGGTTCCGACCCTCGTCCTCAAGGCTTGATGATGGGCGCTGACGGCCGGCTCAAGGCATTCCGCGAGGAGCGCCGGGAGTTGGAGGCCCGCAAGGGTCCCGGCTGCCGGGCTCCCGATGGCGTCTACTGGATGCGGCTCAAGCGGCTGCGTTGGCTGAACGCGCAGATCGGCGAGTTCCGCGACGAGCGGAAGGCTGATCGGGTCGAGGCGCGCGCGGAGAAGCGCGACAAGCAGAAGGAGCCGAGCGATGGCGAGTAGCGCGTACTTTGAGGCTGGCGGGATGCGGTGGAAGTTGCCGCGCCCGACTTGGTGCGGTCGTCTGTTGCAGTTGATGGCTGGCGGCAGCGTTGGGATCGAGGCGAACGGCGTGGACACGCTCAAGGTCACGGCCGCGGAGAACGCGCTGGGCGCCGCTCTGGGCATCTGCTGGGCCAACCCGGGCATCGACCTGGGCGTGCCCCGTCCGGTGTCCCTCGACGGCGCTGACGGGCTGCTGCGGTACGGAGACGCCGTGCTCGACGCACTGCACGACGCGGGCGACTACATGAGCGACCCCGAGTGGTTGCGCGAGGTGTCGGGTGCCTTGTGGGAGCGCATCGTTGCGTCGGTCATTCCGTCTGAGCCGGAAGTTGCGGAACAGTTGGGAAATGGCTTGAGCCCGGAGGCTACGCGGACCTAGTTGTCTTCGACGCCTGCGCGGCGTTGTTGGGCGACCCGTGGGCTTGGTACGGGCTCGACAAGGAGCAGCAAGTGGAAGTCCTCGCCTATCACCGCATCGCCACGGCCAGCCGCGCCAAGGGCAAGGGCGGCGGCGAAGTCACGGCTGCGGGCGCGCGCTGGGGCTTGATGCTCCCTGCGTCCCTCGGCGCGATGGGCGAGCTTGAACTTGCGAAGAACCCGCCGCCGAAGAACCAGGGCGCGAAGCCGGACGGCCGCGCGATGCTCGTGCAGAAGATGATCAAGGCGGGCACTGACCCCGAGTTGGCGTGGCAGTCGGTCGGGGGCCGCCGTGGCTGAACGCATCGAGTTCGTCTTCAAGGGCGACGCCTCGGACCTGCAGGCCGCGCTTAAGGGCGTGACCGGGGATCTCCAGGCGATGGAGGGCGGCGCGGAGAAGGCGACCGGCGCCGCGAAGAAGGGGCTCATCGCCATGCCCGGCCCGGCGAAGGTCGCGGCTCTGGCGGTCGCTGGCGTCACCGCCGCGTTCGCTGCTGCCGGCGCTGCCGCTGTCAAGATGGCGAAGGACACGCTCAAGTTGTCCGCGCATCTGAACCGCGTTGCGAAGGAGGCAAAGGAGGCTGGGACCACGGCCGAGGAGTTCCAGAAGTTGGAAGGCGCCTTGGGCCTGCTGACCAAGGGCGGCGTCTCGGCTGCGAATACGGCGAAGTTCCTCGGGCGGAATCTGGCAGAGGCCCGCGACGGCGCGGGCCCGGCGAAAGACGCGCTCGACAAGTTGGGCTTGTCCGCGGAACACCTCGCCGGCCTGCCCCTGACCGAGCAGATCGCCGCCATCGGCGACGCGATGCCGGGGCTGCGCGACCACTCCGAGCGCACGCAGGTTGCGCTTGACCTGCTGGGCCGGTCTGGTTCCGCTCTGCTGCCGGCGTTTGAGGAAGGCGGGGCCGGGGTCCGGGCCGCCGTCGCCGAGATCGAAGAGGCTGGGGTCGTCAGCAACGAGTCCGCCCGCGCTGCCGAGGTGCTTGAGGATCGGGTTGCGCTGCTCCACGCGCAGTTCCAGAACCTCAAGGACCGGTCGCTCGCTCCGCTGATCCCCATCTTTGCTCAGGTCACGGAGGCCGTCCGCATCTTGATCCGTGACGAGTTGGGCGGCGGGATCGCCACCATCGAAGCGGCGGCGAAGGCGATCGGCGAGAATTTGGCCGTTGGGCTCGGCGAGGCTGCGTTCTTCATCAAGAACCTGCTCGACGGCGTCCACGCGCTGATGCCGTTCCTCCAGGCGCTCGCAGACGGCCGCATTGGGCCCAGCGACTTCGGCGCGCTCAAGGAGGGCGTCAAGCGGCTTAAGAACTTCAAGCAGGCGATGCGGGACAACCTCAACGAGGCGGGGGCGCTGACGGCCGGGATCGTCAAGCTGCGCGAGGAGATGCGGCTAGACCCGGTCGGCGGCGTGTCTCGCGGCGGCGGGTCCAGCCCAGCGGCAAGCGCGCCCTCTGCGGCGGTTGGTGCTGTTGTTGAGGATGGGGATTTCGGGTCGCAGTTGACGGCGATCGAGGCGTTCCTTGACGGTAAGGAGCGGTTTGAGTCCGCGCAGCATCAGCGGACGATCGAGCGGATCGGCCAAGAGGGTGTCGCCCGCGAGCAGCAGGCCAGCCAAGCGCTCGGAGCGTTCAATCAGGTGGCGTCGGCGATTGGCGGGATCAGCAGCGAATTGACCAACGCGATGCTCGCCGACGTTGACCGTGAGGGCGAGGGGCGCAAGCAAGCCGCGCTCAAGGCGTTCCGCATCAACAAGGCAAACGCGCTGGTCCAGGCGGGGATCTCGACAGCACTGGCGGTGGCGAACGCAGCCACAACGGTCCCGTTTGTCCCTGCCGGTATCGCCGCAATGGCCGCGGCGGGAATCGCTGGCACCATCGCCATCGGAACGATCGCGGCGAAGCAGCCGCCGAAGTTCCACCGCGGCGGCATGGTGCGAGATGAAGTAACCGCACGCCTGCGGAGCAAGGAAGCTGTGCTGAACCCGGGGGCAGTTGCGAAGATGGGCGGCCCTGATGTCATCGCGCAGATCAACCGCGACCCGTCCGGCATGGCCGGGGGCCAGCAGGTGAACGTGATCAAGATCGGAAGTCAGGTGTTCGACGTTCAGACGCATCAAGCTGTCGGCCGCTTTGACTCTCCGATGGCATCGGCCCTGCGGGCGACGCAGCCCCGATCGCTGGGCCGCCGCAGTCCCTTCGCCGCTCGGAGATCGTGATGGCAGATCGCAGCCGAGATAGGTACCAAGCGCTCGTGCTCCACGAGGAGCGGGTCAACCTGGACACCCTGGCCGCGCGCGGCGCGGCGTCCACCGACTCCGCGTACACGCAGTCGGGTGCCGTCGCTGGCGTCCCCGCCCCGACTGGATCGCCCCGGATGGTGTTGCAGGCGTCGGGCCCTCTTGATGACGACTCGGTCTACGACATCAAGGCGCAGCGCGCCGGGATGCCGGGGATCGACGGCGCGTCCTACCTCGTGCGTCCGGCGACCTCGGGGAACTGGTACGGCCATGACGGGCCGCAGGCGATCACGGGCTGGGACGCCCTGCTGTCGTCCACCGGCTCGGGTCTGCGGGAGGTGTTCCCTGCCGCGATCACGCTCGCATCAGGCGAGGTCTTCGCCGTGATCTCGCAGTTGTCCGCCGACCCCTACACAGTGTCGTGCCAGTTGTACGACCCGGACTCGTCGGGGGGCTCGTGGTCCGCAAAGACCTTCGCCCCGGACGGGTCGGCCGCGACGAAGGGCCCTGGCCTGCTGCAACTCCCCGACGGGACGATCCTGATCTTCGCGGTCGCGGCCAGTGGGGCGCAGGTCGATGTCTATCAAACGGCGGACAAGGGAACCACGATCAGCCTCGCCGCATCGCGGGTCCTCGACAACGACATAGCGCAGTCGGACATTCGCAGGATTTCCGTCGCCTACAACGAGGGCGAGATCCTCATGCTCGTGTCGTGGTGGACGGGCAGCGCATACGACATCGCGCAGTTCGCGTCTTACGACCTCGGCGCCCGCTTTGAGCGGGTCGATTCGTCGTTCACCAGCACCGCCACGGCGAGCGATGAGCCGGCGACGCCGGTTGTGGTTGCACTGCGGGCGGGGGGCTTCCTCTGCGGCTGGCAAGATCGCGCGTCGGGCGCGCTCGACTTCCGCACCGCTCGGGTTAACGGGTCGGCGGACATCGTGGCGTCCGCGTCCCATGTGGACATCGCCGCAGGAGCAGCCGCAGACAGCCCCGCCCTTGCCATGTACGAATCCGAGTCGGGCGAGTTGTACGCCTTCTGTCACGACGGCGGGTCGAGCAGCGGCGACCTCACCGTCTACAGGTCCACGAACGCTGGCGACTCGTGGGCGAAGTACGAGGCCGCGGCGCAGTTCGTCCACCCGTCCGACGCCAACCTGTACCACTACACGGCGGCAGAGTGCGGCGGGTCCGTTCTGTTGCTGACCCGGTACACAGGGCAGTCCAACACCTATGGGCAGTGGTCTGTTGCCTGCATCTACCTCGGCGGCTACTCGACGCACACCCTGCCGGCGCAAGAGGCTGACGGTCGCTGGCTCGGCGCGGACTTCATGGCGTGGGGGAAAAACCAAGACGAGGCGTTGCCGTGGCTGCCGCTGACCCTGCCGCACAACCTCGACAACAACGGCGCTGGGTCGCCGTTTTGGGCGAAGACAAGCAGCGGCACCAGCACCGAGGGCATTACCGGCGCCGGGATGAATGTCACCACGACGACCGGGACGCACTACTGGACGTTTGGGTGGACGAAGACCGCGGAGACGCTGATCGCAGAGTTCGCGGTCCGGGTCAACTCGGGCGGGTCTACCTCTTCCGACGATGTGGCGGTTCGGATCGAGTGGGGGGACAACTCCAGTTACGCTTACGACATCAGCTTGCGCCTCACGACAACGACGATGCGCCTGTATGACAACCACGCGGCCGTCGCCAAGGGGTCAGACGGGTCGTTCGACTTTACGACATGGCAGCATGTTCGGGTCGCGATTGACGACCAAGGCGAGGTGCTCACCTGGGTTGGCGAGCGGGCGCAGTTCCGCGCGTTTGCGGAGGGACCGACTGGCACAGCGTCCAGCAGCGGAAGCAGCAACTGCACCGTTGAGTTCGGCCACCGCGCGAGCGCGACGGCGGACTCTGATTGGAAGTTCGTTGGCCTCGCCCGCGACGGCGCGGATCTCTACACCCCGTCGAGTTCGGCGACGGCGGCTGCGTCTTGGACGAACCCGGACGACCTTCGCGGGCGAGACTTCACGGCCCTCCCTCGCTACGTCGCTGACGGTCTGAGCGTTGCTGCGGTGGACGGGCCTGCGCTGATTGGCGACCAGTGGCGGATCCGCGACAGTTCGCCCCGCGGCGGCACGAACCTCGCCGCCGCAGACGCCCCGTCGCCCTCTCGCCCGTGGAGGTCTTCGGCGGACAATGTAGAGGCCCGCTTCGTGTGGGACCTCGATTCGACCTCCGCAACGAGCCTGTTCGACTGCACATCGGTCGGCGCGTTTTGCCTCCAGTCCAACATCAGGGAGTTCTATGTAGAAACCTACGATGGGGCGGCGTGGAGCACGCTGATCTATGCGGAGGCTTACGACAAGTTCGCGGGGCTCAAGTACAGCCGGACCGGCGCAATGATCACGGTGGACACCGGGCAGGCGCAGACTGGCGAGCGGTACCTGTTCCGCGAGATGCACGCGGGCGACACATTCGACTTCGGAACCACCAGCCCCTACGTCCTTCGGACAATCGACCACAACACCGAAGGCGCCTGGACCGACAGCACGACAGTTCGCCCTCGGCTGACGCTGGATAGCGCCCAAATGACCGGTTCCGAGGGGTCGAGCGGTACGGGCCGGATCTGGCGACGGGACTTCGGCGGTGTTGAGCACAGCGCGGGCAGTTTCCAAAAGATCCGGCTGCGGATCCCGGCGCACGAAACCGCGGACGGTTACTACCAGATCGGGGCGTTCGTTCTCGGCCCCGTGGTCGCCTTCGCGACCCCGGTTGACTTCGGCCACGCGACCACATGGGAACGCAACGTAAGCCGCGCGACGCGCCCGGATGGCGTGCGGTCGGAGCGGGTCATGAGTCGCCCGCGCAGGGTGACGGAGATCGCCATCGCGAACGGCGCTGTAGACCTGACCGATGTGCAGGGGGACAACCCGGTGCCTCACTACGCAACCGCGGACGGGACCAACCCGATCGCCGCCGTGGCGGACACGAGCAGACAGATCGTCGGCGCGGTGCTCCGGGCCGCGGACTCGCGCCTGCCCGCCGTCTACATCGCGCGCCTTGAGAAGTTGAGCGGCACCAGCTCGGAGCAGATCAGCGAACCCAACCGACTGCTGTATGGGCGGCTAGTGTCCGACCCGCGCATCGAAAATGTGCTGGGCTACGAGGACCGCGACGAGGCCGAACGGCTTGCCACCGTGGCGATCGAGGAGGAGTTGTGAGCCTCCTGCCTGCGGACCTCGCCGCGGGCGCCACGGTCTACCTGCTTGAAATCGAGTGGGGCGGCCAGTTGGTCCGCGCCGCCGAGAAGACACTGGACAGCGCCCCCTTCGGCATCGACAGCGCCAAGGTCCAGTTCGAAGGCGCGCTTGACGTTGCCCCTGGCTCGCGGTCGCTGGACCTGTTCCGGGTGGCGCCGGACGATCGATCGATCGCGTGCACGCTGCACCTGACAGGCTTGGCCGATGTCCCTGACCTGATCTCGCAGAAACACCTACTGCAAGGCGCCCCTGCGAGGCTCTACCTGCACGCAGAGGGGTCCACGCGCCGGCTGCTGGTGTTGGCCGGACTGATTGACGGGCTGGAGTTCGGCGAGAAGACCGAGCCCGTTACGTTCTCGGTCACGCAGTCGATCAGCGAAGACCTCGGCTCGACCCACCCCGCGGCGCAGTTCATCGGGGTCCCCGCATTCGGCGCGGACGGCTCCACATGGAACTATGACAGCGACTTCGCGGGCGAGTACCTGCCACTCGTTTTCGGCAAGCCGGGGGACGGCGCGGGTACAGCGTTCGGGTCCCCGGCGTTCGGGCTCAACAACGTACCCGGGGGCACGATTTCCGCGGGCGTCGCGGCGCACCCCATCGCCGCAACGTCCGTCTACATCGAGAACTTCGACAACTCGCAGACGGGCACGCTGTCCACGATGCAGGGGTACCGCGACGTTCGCGGACGAAGGATCGCCCTGGTAGACCTGCAAACGTGGTCGGCCCCCCGATGGTCCCCCGGCGATGAAATGTGGCTCGATTGGGGCGCGTCGGCTGGCGGCGTTGTAGACGCGGGGGGCAACCTGATCCGCGGTGCTGGCGATGTCATCGCCTACCTCCTTCGGCGGTCTTCGACGGACGTTGATTGGGGACGCCTTCTGCCCGTGCTCCCGCTGCTCAACGCCTACAAGATCGACACGGCCATCGTTCGCGCGCCAGACGCACCCGTGCGCCCGTGGGAGTGGCTGGCGAGCCATGTACTGCCGCTGCTGCCGGTGTCGGTCGTCACCGGCCCGGAGGGGCTGTCTCTGGCGATGTGGCGCTACGACGCAACGTCACAGGACGCCGTGGCCCACCTTGAGGCTGGGGTCAATTGCTACCGCTCGTCAGCGGTGGCCGTGTCGGGCATCGATCGCGTTCACAACGAAATCGAGATCCTCTACGGCGTGGACGCGAAGACGAACCAGCCCACCAAGCGCAAGGTGCTGACCGGGCACGACCAAACCCTCAATGACGACTCAGACGCAGCTGCATCGCATCACCTTCGGATCAGTTCCGACAGGTACGGGCGCCGACCGCGCAAGCCGATCCGAGCCGATGCTGTGTGGGAGGACGCCACAGCGTCCCGGGTTTTGCGGTGGATGGCCCGGCGCGATGCGATGCCTTCGGAGTCCGTCGCCTACGACCTGTCGGAAGAAATGGGCTGGCTCCCGCCAGGGTCTATCGTCACGCTGACGGACCGCGGCTTGTCGTGGTCGAGCAGGCTTGCGCTGGTCGAGGACGTTTCGCACGCAGACGGCAGGCCAGCCGTGGCGCTAGTTCTCCACACCGCCTAATCGCAGCCGGGCGCGCTCCAGAAGTCGCAGTCGGCACAGTTCGGCACGCCGTCGCCGTCTTGGTCGTGCTCGTTCAAGCCGAAATCTATGTACAGCAGTACACCCGTGTCGGGGTCGAAAACCCGGTCGTCTGGCAACTCGCCATCGCAGTCGTTGTCGAGCCCATCGCATATCTCGGGAAAGCCTGGGCCTGTCGCCGGGTCGAGGTCGTCGCAGTCTGGACCGCCGCATTCGCCGGCCATCTCGCCGTCGGCGTCGATGTCGCACGCTGGGTCGTAGTCGCCAACCGCGCACCCGCAAGTCAGCATCAGGAGAGCCAGAATCGTCTTCATCCCGTCACCCTTCGCTGTCGGCGGTTACGCACTCGCCACCGTTGGTATTGCACGGACGACGGGGCGCCGTCCACCTATCCAAAGGTCGTGATCGGGCTTGTTCATATAGACGCGCGCGTGTCAACGTGGTTAGTTGCATACACGAACTGTCTTAGGTAGGCGCGTCATGGGTCCAGATGTAGCGATTGTGGTTGGGCACCGTTTCGGAGCGCAGGGCGCCCGCGCTGTTGACGGCACCACCGAGTGGGTCGAGATGCGCGAGGTCGCCGAACTCCTGGCGATTGCGCTCGATTACCGGGATTACGAATCTGCCGTGGTCCTTCGGGACGACCGCTCGACCGGGCTGTCTACGCTCCCTGCGAAGGTGAACCAGACGGGCGCGCGGATCTGCGTCTCGCTGCACTTCAACGGCTCGCGGTCGCGCCGGGCCCAGGGGTCCGAGGTTCTCTACGCGGCGGGCTCCGCCCGCGGGCGGGAGTTGGCCCACGCGATCCAAGACAAGCAGGCGCTTGTCCTCGGTCTTCCTGACCGGGGTCTAAAGGCTGTGCCGAAGGACGGCCGAGGTGGTCGGATCTTGTGGGGCACTCAGATGCCCGCGGTCGTGGTCGAGCCCGTCTTCGGGTCCGAGGCCCGCGGGTGGGCGACCTACAAAGAGCGCCGGCCTGCCTGGATCGCCGCGCTCGCTGACGCGATCGTGTGTGTCGGCGGGGAGCCGGTCTAATGCGCTTCCCCGGCGGCAAGCGAAACGCCCTCGCGTGGTTCTCCAAGGGTTCGGTCGTTGGGCTCGCGGTGTTCTTCGGGCTGCTGGCGTACTTCGCGCCTGAGTCTGCCGGTGCCCTGGCGGCGATGTTCGGCTCCGCGTGCGGCGCCCTCGGTGCGGCTAACTACTTCGCAGGGAAGAACGAAACGGAGCGGCCCAGCGGGTGGATCCCCGACGGGATGCGCCCGACGCGCCCGGCCGAGTTCGCCCGCGCGATGGTCGATGAACTGGAAGACGGCGATGCTTGACGAGCAACTTACAGACCTTCTGGGTAGCCTCGTGCTCGCCGTGAAGCACCCCGGCCGCAAGGTCATTGTGCCGGCCCTTGTGCGTGCCGCAGACGGGCTTGCCCTGCTCGCACACCCCGACGGCCGCGTGCTCGCATCGTCGGCCGGGTGGGAACCTCTGGTCGGGTACACGACCGAGCAGATCGCCGCCATCGGGTGGAGGGCGTTGATCCACCCCGACGATGCGGACAGCACCGACGGCGTTGTGGTGGGGATGCAGGACGAGACCCCAGCCTTCCGGTTTGAGAATCGCTGGGTCGCCGCGGACGGGTCGGACATTCCCCTGCGGTGGGACGCGACTGTGTTCCTGCCGATGGGCGAGGACGAGGTGACCCTCGCGGTTGCCGAGGTCCGAGAGGCCGAGTGATGCGCGCCGTTGTTGTCGAAGACGACCGGGACCTCCGCGACGCGCTTGTGCGTGTGATGCGGCTGCTGGGCTACGAGGTCGTCGAGGCGGACCAACTTGAGTCGGTAGAGGCTGGGCTTCGCGCGCTGTCCCGCCGGCCCGCCCCCGACGCGCTGCTGGTCGATGTGCTGCTGCCGTCCCGCACCTCAGCGAACGGCGTGGATCTCGCCCGCGCTGCGCGCCTTAGCGGTTGCTGCGAGGGTACGGCGATCGTTGTCGTCAGCGGCGCGTTCGGGCCTGACAGCGTCGAGGCGCACCGGGTTCGGGGCTCGGGTGCGATCTTCCTGCCGAAGCCCGTCAACATCGGCGCCCTTGACCAAGCCCTGTTTGCCGCGCGCGAGTCTGCCGCCGAGTGGTCCCCCACCGAAGCCCAGGTGATTGCAATGAACATCTACCGCGCTGCGATCCATAGCGCCTCGTCCGCTGCCTAATCGCCCCGATCCAGAGGCAGCCGCTCGATGGGAAAGCTCCCTCGCGGCGCTCGCTACGGTGCTGGAGTCGTCCGGCGTGCCCATCCCTGCGTCGCAGTCACCGTCAGTGTCGTTCCGCATGGACCGCTCCGAAGTCGATCGGCTGATGGAGGCGACGCGGTGGCAGGCAGAGGTGAAGGCGGAGATCAAGGCAATCAACGACGAGCTTGCCCGCAACAAGGAGCGCGACGCAGCCGAGGCCGATGCGTGCGCCAATACGCACAAGGATCACGGCGACCGGCTTGTGGTGCTTGAGGACGCGCTCAAGCAAGCCCGCTGGACGTTCCGCGCTGTGAACTCCGCGTGGGGTATCGCGATCGTGCTGCTCGGCATCGCGATCAAGTTGGGTTGGCTGTGATCCCCGCGCACGCCATCGGCCGCATCCCTGCGGATTGGGCGCACTGGCCCGGGTGGGTAACCCTCGCCGTGTTCCTCCTTGCTGCGGCTGTTATCGTTGAGGCGGCGAGGAGCCCAAGACCGCAATTGCGGAGCAGGACAATCGACGATGATTGAGTTCGACGACATCGAGGTTGAGTTCGTGCGCGAGGTCGGGGTCCTTGAGGTGCCGCTCGCCCACCTGCCGGCAGAGGCGATCGGCGAGTTGCAGGCGCGGTTCGACTTCGCCGAAGCGGAGTACGGCGGTTTGTGGGCTGAGTTCGCGTGCGGCATGGAGTGGCGCGATGGCAAGCCCGTCCTGCTCATCTCCTGCCATGACCAGGGCGTCTACAACATCGGACAGTTGTTGATGGGTGACGCAACTACTGCCCCGCAACCCGACGTAGGCGAGGCGTGAGCCGCTGGCTCGGCAAGATCGAACTCGCCGCGGGTGGGGCCCTCGGCGCGGTGGCGTATCTGGGGGCCGCCGCCGTCGTGCGCGCCGGTTTCTACGCGACCGTGCTGATCGAGCGTGGCGCCTCGCGCTTGAACTCTGGGAGCCCATCGGCGGCGGACTCGGCGTCTTGTTCGTTCTCGGAGGCACCGACGCAATCGACGTTCTCGTATGGAGCTTTTGATGACGACGATCCGACTGTTCATTGACTGGCTTGCTCGGGACCCGTGGCGCCTCGCGCTCGCGGGCGCCGCTGTCGTCGCTGCGGTGTTCTTGATCGGCCTGCTCGTGGTCGGGTTCCAGAACGCCGCCGCCGCGTCTGCCTCTGTCGCCACGTTGGCCGCAGGGGCCACGGAGAAGTCCCGACGCACGCGCAAGGCGTCTCGTGTCCAGCGGGCAGCCGCGAGGGCCGCACAACGCGGCGCAGACGCCCGCAATCGGAACCCGGAGCCTCGGGCCGCTGCGGACTTGAACGACCGATGGGGCGACCTGTGAGCCGCGACCTCGGCGATGCCCTCGCCTTCCTCTTCTGCGCGATCGTCACGACCGTCGCCTGCTGCCCGTCGTCCGCAGATGCCGGCCCCCTGACCTATGAGGTCGTCACCGAGGCCCCGGAGTGGTACGCCCCGTCGAACCCGCCGAAGCCTGACGGCTGCGAGTTCTCGGAGCGGTTCGACAACCACGGACGGCGGATGGTCGAGGCGCCGGCTGAATGCCTCGACTGGCTGTTCCTCCGCGCCGAGGAGGCCAACGAGTCCGCCCGGCAGTTGCTCGCCCTGCGTCAGTGGGTCGAGGTCGTCTTGCCTGCGCTCGACGGGCAGGCCAACGCACGGGGTGAGGCGATCCGCATCGCCCGCCGACAGAGGGCGCGCGATGTCGTGCTCACCAACTCGATCACAAACGCGGCCACGGCCGGGCTCGGCATCGCTGCCGGGTTCGGGATCTGCTCGGCCGCAAACTAGGGGGACACATGCGACGACTTCTCAAGACGGCCGGCCGGCTGTTCGCGCGACTGTGGGCCGGCGTCGGCTCCTGGCTTGTTGGTTGGCTGCTCCGCTTCGCCTCGTGGGCGATGGCGTGGTCTGGCTACCGGATCGAGTTCCGCCCCTACGGCGCCGACGACTCGTTGATCATCGCCCGCGAGCGGTGCCCTGATGGCAGCCTCGGTGGGGCCGGAAGCGACCACGGGTTCGCGCCTATCGCGTGGGACAAGTAGCGGTGTCCAGCGACGCAGGCTGGCTCGACGCGGCGCACGCGGCGCATGTGGCCGGCGAGCTTGACGGGTTGCGCTCCGACCAGATCGCGGACCTGCTCGGCGTGTCCGCCCGCAAGGGGATGATCGCGTGGGCGCTGTGCAAGGACGGGATCGGCACGAAGGCGAGTCGGGTTCGCGGGAACCACCGCGCGCGCTGGGCGTCGCTGTCGGGCGATGCGCCGCCTGTTGACGGGCAGCCGGCGGACCCGTCTGCTCCGGCTGTGGAGATCGACGACGGCGGGATGCACATCACCGCGACCGGCACCGAGCCACGCGATCCGCTGCAACTCGTGACCAACCCCGAGTCGATGTGCTCCGCGGCCGGCGTGGACCTGAAGGCTTGGCGGATCGTCCGCAGCAAGGTCAACCGCTGGACGACCACGCTCAAGGGCCCGGACGGGGAGCCGCGGATCGTCGTTAACTGGCAGGTCAAGGTTGACCTTGAGCCGTTGGCGTCTGAGCTGCTGACCGTCCCGCCGCTGATGCTGTGCCCCGCGCCGAAGCGCGTCCCGTCTGCGGATACGGGGCGCCCAGAGGTTGCGGTGTTCCCGGGGGATATGCAGATCGGATTCGCCCGTACCCGCGATGGGCGGCTGACAGCGACCCACGACCCCGACGCGATCGATGTGTTCTTGCAGGTCTGCGAGCGGCTGCAGCCGGACCACATCGTCCTCGGCGGCGACAACCTCGACCTGCCCGAGTTGTCCACGAAGTACCCACGGCCCCCCGGCATGTGGGATACGACACAGGCCGCGCTCGTTGCGATGGCGTACTACCTCGGCCGAATGCGGACGGCTTGCCCGAACGCGCGGATCCATTGGTTGGACGGCAACCACGAGGAGCGGCTTACGCGGCTCGTGCGCGAACGTGCGCCCATCCTTGAGACGCTGGCCGACGTTGACACCGACGAGCCCGCGCTTGACCTGGGTCGGCTGATGCACTTCGACCGGGCCGGCGTCGAGTATGTCGGCGGTTACCCGAGCGGGATCCTCTACCTGTTCGACGACCTGATGTGCTGGATCCACGGGACGCAGATCGGCGGCAAGGGCGGGCAGACGGTCACGAAGCTGCTGGCAACCGCAACCCACGCCTCGGTCCAGCAGGGCCACGTTCACCGGCTGGAGTACGGCTACAAGACGATCCACACGGCGTCCGGCCCGGTGGTCATCGGCGCCGGTTCGTCGGGCTGCCTCTGCGATGTCGAGGGCAAGACGCCCGGCGTATCCGCTCGCCCCGATTGGCAACAAGGCGTGCTCGTGAACACCTACTACCCCGACCGGAAGTACATAGCGACGGAGCCGGTCTTGATCCGCCGCGGGTTCGCGGTGTTCCGCGGTGAGCCACTGACGGCGGGCCACGACGCCGAAGCGATGCGGCGTGCCACCGGCCTCAAGGTCGCCTAATGCGCTCCCTCGCCGTCCTGCGCTGGGCCAACACGGTCGATGCGTTGGCGACGGTGTGGGGCGCGGAGCGCGGCGTGTTCATCGAGGCCAACCCGCTGCTGCGCCCGCTGCTGGAGTCCTCGCCCGCGCTGTTCCTCGCGGTCAAGTTCGCGCTCGTCGGGCTGGCTATCGCGCTGCTGGGGCGCCTGTGGCGCTTCCTGGGCGCTCGCATCGCCTCGCGCGTCCTCGCGGCCGGGATGGTCAGCGTCGCGGCATCTCACGCGCTCTGGTTGCGGCTGGCGCTGGGGTAGGTCGCCGTCATGCGCGGCTCTTGGCGGCGCGTTCGGCGGCCTTGCTGGCAAGGCGGGCGGCCTTGCGGGCGCGGCGCTTGCGCCAAGCGCCGCCATAGCGGCGGGCGTCGGTGTGGTCTTGGGCGGCCTTGCGGGCCGCTGCGGAACTGCGGTCGATAGTCATGGCGTCCTCGTCGTCTGTCGTCGCCGGAGAAGGTCCCGCACGGCGCCCCGGGTCCGCGCTTCGATCCGCTCGGCGGCGGTGTAGTTGAGGTCTTCCCACCGCTCGCTAGCGTACTTTGTGCCCCAACGGTTGATCGCGGGGCCAATGTTTTCCTTGGCCTCGTCGCCCGCGTCGGCCCTCGACCGGCCCGCGGCGAGCATCGATCGGATGCGGTTTGCAACGTCGGACGCGGCCATCATCACGATCGCGTCCTCGGTGTCTTTGCTGATGCGGGTGCGGGTGCTCATGTTCGCCTCCGGTTGTTCGTTGCCGTTCCTCAGCGGTGAATAAACACTAACCGCGTTAACCCCGCCCGTCTACAACTATTTTCGCAATGCGTAAAAACAACCGGCGACCTCGCGCTGTAGCCTGCACGCACGCGCAGAATCGGGCCCCAATCGCGGCGCGTTCGCCCGATTCAGCGTCGATTACGCGCGATCGTGCAGGGAGCTACAGCGGGGCTTTGGGTTCGTGCGACTCCAACTCTGCCGCCCACGCCCCGGGGATTCGGCCACTCACCGCACCCTGTCGGCCTGCTCGGGAGTCATTCGTCGCCACCTTCCGCAGCCCGTTCAGCCGCCGCAATCTGCCGC
>Ga0222718_10001785_pt1 | contig 20029 bp, 19 predicted proteins | sample C33_27DmetaG_FD_165045 | JGI IMG/M metagenome (GOLD analysis project Ga0222718, IMG submission 165045) | Estuarine water microbial communities from San Francisco Bay, California, United States - C33_27D | ecosystem: Environmental > Aquatic > Marine > Unclassified | place: USA: California... | reverse complement strand
GTGAAGATTGGCTTATCGGCTGCTGTGGTTGCCGCTCTAATCTCGTAGCCATCGACCCGAGCAAAGGCGCCGGATGGCGTGTTCACCACAACGTCTACTTCACCGTCGGTAATCATCTGCACAATCGAACGTTGCCCCTGAGTCGCCTTGGAGTGCTTGATAACTGTCTCGGCGACAATGCCGTGCCTCTCGAGCATTCTTGCCGTTCCCTCGGTGGCCAGGATTCGGTATCCCATCTGCGACAGCCTCGCGACCGGGAGAATAATTTGTGGCTTATCCCTATCTGCCACTGAAACAAAGACTGATCCTGACAGCGGAAGCGATGATCCTGCTCCAGCTTGGCTCTTGGCAAAGGCAGCCGGGAAGGTCTTATCGATACCCATTACCTCTCCTGTAGAGCGCATTTCAGGGCCTAGCAGGCTATCTACGTATCGCCCGTCCTTCGTTGCAAAGCGCTTGAAGGGAAGCACAGCTTCCTTAACGGAGACTGGAGTTCCACTTGGAAGGTGCTTGCCATCGGCAGCCGGTAGATGACCTTCCTTGATTAGTTCATCAATGCTTCTGCCAATCATCACCAGCGAAGCGGCCTTGGCCAAAGTTATGCCGAGTGCCTTTGAGACGAACGGTACGGTCCTCGAGGCCCTAGGGTTCGCCTCAAGAACGTAGAGCACATCCGAGGCTAGAGCGAACTGGACGTTTATAAGCCCTTTGACCCCAAGCCCCTTTGCGATCGCTTCCGTTGCCGCTGCAACCCGCTCAATTTGGTCATCGCTTAGCGTTATTGGTGGCAGGGTGCAGCTGGAGTCACCAGAGTGGATGCCCGCCTCTTCGATGTGCTCCATGACGCCACCGACATAGAGGCGCTGGCCGTCATAGAGAGCGTCGATGTCGATCTCTATGGCATCGTCCAAGAAGTGGTCTACCAAAAGCGGGTGGGTGTCATCGACCAGCGCGTGCTCAGCAATGCGGTCGAAATAGCCCTCGAGGCTCTTTTCGTCATAGACAATTTCCATACCCCTACCGCCAAGAACAAACGACGGCCTCACCAAGACCGGGTAGCCGATACGTCTTGCGATCTCGACCGACTCAGCCAGATTCGTGGCGGTGCCATTTGCAGGTGAGATAAGACCGGCGCCGTCAAGAATTCTCTGGAAGGCTCCGCGCTCCTCAGCCTTGTCGATGGACTCCGGTGTCGTGCCAAGAATTGGAACACCGGCAGCCTCGAGACCGTTTGCAAGCCCCAGGGCCGTTTGTCCTCCAAGCTGCACCATCACACCCAGCAGCTCGCCCGACTGGCTCTCAGCATGGATGACCTCGAGGACATCCTCTAGGGTCAGCGGTTCGAAATAGAGCCTGTCAGAGGTGTCGTAGTCGGTTGATACGGTCTCGGGATTGCAATTGACCATGATTGTCTCGATGCCCGCATCACGAAGAGCAAAGGCTGCGTGAACACAGGAGTAATCGAACTCAACTCCCTGGCCGATGCGGTTTGGACCACTGCCGAGAATCACCACTTTTTGCCTGTCCGATGGAACGACCTCGGTGACCTGGTCATAGCTGCTGTAGTGGTAGGGCGTGAGTGCTGGGAACTCCCCAGCACAAGTGTCAACCGTCTTGAATACCGGCCTAACGCCCTCTGCATAGCGCTGGGCTCTGATCTCCTCCTCGCTGACACCTCTGAGTTGTGCCAGCTGGCTGTCACTGAAACCGTGCTTCTTTGCCTTCCTTAGCGAGGCTGCATCGAGCACCTCAAGCGATGCAATCCAGTCGGCTATCTCATTTATTAGAACAATTTGGTCAATAAACCAAGGATCAATCTTGGTCTGTTCAAATACCTCTTCAGCAGTTGCACCAAGCCTGAGCGCCTGCTGAACCTGCACGACCCGCTTGTCCGTTGGAGTCGCAATTAGCTCAAGGAGCTCCGCCTTGGTGTGTTCTTGGGCTCCCCAGTGGAACGAGCTGCCACGTTTTTCTAGCGACCTAAGCGCTTTTTGCAAGGCCTGCGTGAAGGTGCGACCAATTGCCATCGCCTCCCCCACGCTCTTCATGGTTGTGGTGAGAGTTGGGTCAGCGGCCGGGAATTTCTCAAAGGCAAACCTGGGCGCTTTGACGACGATGTAATCGAGCGTTGGCTCAAAGCTGGCAGGAGTGACCTTGGTTATGTCGTTTGGAATTTCATCGAGGGTGTAGCCAATGGCAAGTTTTGCTGCAATCTTTGCAATCGGGAACCCGGTTGCCTTCGATGCTAGGGCCGAGGACCTAGAAACCCTGGGGTTCATCTCAATGACTATTACCCTGCCGTCAGCCGGGTCTACAGCAAACTGGATGTTGCAGCCCCCAGTGTCAACGCCAACGTCCCTAATGATTTGGATGCCGATGTCTCTGAGGTTTTGATATTCGCGATCGGTAAGCGTCATCGCTGGTGCCACGGTAATCGAGTCGCCCGTGTGAACACCAACCGGATCAAAGTTCTCGATAGAGCAGACAACAACGGTGTTGTCGTTCTTATCGCGCATGAGCTCCAACTCATACTCTTTCCAGCCCAAGATGGACTCTTCAAGCAAGACCTCAGATGTCGGAGAAGCCTGAATGCCGGCTCCTGCAATGCGCCTGAGGTCCTTCTCGTCATAGGCGAAGCCTGAGCCAAGGCCTCCCATTGTGAAGCTAGGCCTCACGACCAGCGGGTAACCAAACTCTGCCGCAACCTCAAGGCAATCCTCAATGCTGTGGGCTATCGCGCTGCGGGCCACATCAGCTCCAGCGGCTAACACCAGATTCTTGAACTCCTGCCTGTCTTCTCCAGCTCTGATGGCATCGACATTCGCCCCAATGAGCTCGACACCATATTTCTCGAGCGATCCACGCTCGTAGAGAGCCATCGCGGCATTAAGAGCTGTTTGGCCACCTAAGGTCGGGAGGATTGCGTCGGGTTTCTCTTTTTCGATTATCGACTCGATTACCTCGGGGGTAATTGGCTCCACGTAGGTAGCATCTGCAAAGTCCGGATCAGTCATGATTGTCGCAGGGTTGGAGTTGATCAGAATCACCCTGATGCCCTCTTCCTGCAGCACCCTGCAGGCCTGGGTCCCGGAGTAGTCAAACTCGCAGGCCTGGCCGATAACAATGGGCCCAGACCCGATAACCAGAACCGAGTTGATGTCAGGACGCTTGGGCATTAGTTCTCCTCGATAAGGTTCAGAAACTTGTCAAATAGGTAGTGGCTATCGTGTGGGCCAGCCGCTGCCTCGGGGTGGTACTGAACCGAGAAGGCGGGGATGTCTAGGCACTCGAGGCCTTCCACTACGTTGTCATTCAGCCCACGGTGTGAGACTCGCACCCTTCCAAAGCCCTCTGGCGATAATGCCTCGTCCTCTTCGAGCTTTACGGCGAATCCGTGGTTATGAGCGGTCACCTCAACCTGGCCGGTTGACTTGTTTTGAACAGGTTGATTGATACCGCGGTGGCCAAAGGTCAGCTTGTAGGTGTCAAAACCCAGAGCCCGGCCGAGAAGTTGGTTTCCAAAGCAAATACCAAAGAAAGGCTTCTTGGCCTTGAGCAGATCCCTCAGCATCTCTACCTGTGACGCGCTGGCCTCAGGGTCTCCCGGTCCATTGCTGAAGAACACCGCACTTGGGTTGCTCTCGAGAATCTCATTCGCAGTTGCGTTTGAGGGGAAGACCTCGACGTCCAGTCCGCGCTCATTTAGGTGCTCGAGCGTAGAACGCTTGATACCCAGGTCGAGAATTGCAACGCTGCCCTTTTTGGGTCCAACAGCTGGAAGTAGGTAGCGCTCACTAGCGCTCACCTGGCCAGAGAGATTTTGCCCCTTCATTTGCTTTTGAGAGCGGACCTCCGCGAGCATCTGCTCTTCCGAGGTAGCCTCCGAACCGGAGAAGATGCCAGCCCGCATTGCTCCTGCATCTCTGATTCTTATGGTGATGGCACGAGTGTCGACTCCGGAGATGCCGACTATCTCAGACTCGATGAGTGCAGACCCTAGGTCTTTCTCTGAGCGAAAGTTGCTCGCGATGCGGCTGGGCTCCTTTACTACATAGCCCGCTACCCAAATCCTGCTCGACTCGTCATCGCGCGCATTGGTTCCAACGATGCCGATGTGGGGAGCGGTCTGGAGAACGATCTGTCCCGCGTAGGAAGGGTCGGTCAGGGTTTCCTGGTATCCGGTCATTCCTGTCGCAAAGACCAGCTCACCAAACGTCTTCCCCTGTTTCCCATAGGACTCCCCCGTGAAGACGGAACCGTCCTCGAGGACTAAGTAGGCGTTATCCAATATCAGCTCCTGTCACGTGTGCAAGTTGTCTCAAACATCCCCCTGGGTCGCTGACTACTCTCAGATGAGTCACCAGGCGCTCTTTGCCATGCGACCAGTGGATGGCAATTAGACCATCCTGCTCAACACCCTTGTCTATGGTTGCCGTTTCCCTTGTGAAGCCTGCTATTGAAGCTGTGGGTATGAGAAAGTTACGTTCCCCCACCCGCTCTATCGAGACTCCATCTTCAGAGGCAAAGACCTTTGACTTACCTCTGGACCCAAGACCAAAAGCCCACAGCCTATCCAAAGGCCTAGCCGCAAAAACTGTTGAGACGTATAGGGCAGAACCCACCTCCAGACCACCCTTAGAATCCAGCAACCTGGGCAGTGTGGATTCCTGGACGCTCCTTCGATTTGCCACCGACCGCCAAATTCGGAAGGCGATAGCGAACACAAGGGCTATCAGCATTGCTCCGATGAGCTCCCTAAGCATTTTTCACCTTCCCATCTTTGACACTGAACTTGCCCCTAAACACCGTGTGAACGACTCGGCCCTTGAGCTCCCTGCCGGCGAAGGGGTTGTTGTGAGAGAGCGAGTGTGTGACAGCGGTCACTGTCCTGCTTGCGGCTGGATCTAGGAGGACTAGATTGGCGGGTTGCCCCTCAGCTATGGTGCCATGTCCTTCAAGGGAACCGATCTCAGCCGGCTTCGAGGACATCACCTCGGTAAATCGCTTCCAATCAGAGGTGCCGGATTCGATGAGCACCTCCTGTGCCACCGAGGCCGCGTGCTCAAGACCGACCATTCCAAAGGCGGCCTGCTCCCACTCGCAATCCTTCTTTTCTGAGGAGTGCGGAGCGTGGTCGGTGCCGATGATGTCGATGGTGCCGTCGATAAGCCCTTCACGAAGCGCGAGAGTGTCCTCCGTCCTGCGAAGCGGCGGGTTCACTTTGTAGACAGGGTCATAGCTTCTGACGAGGTCCTCGGTGAGCATTAGGTGGTGCGGAGTAACCTCGGCTGTGATCTGAATCCCCCTGGCTTTGGCCCAGCGCACAACATCTACGGCTCCGGCCGTTGTGAGGTGGCAAATGTGGAGCCTTGCTCCAACCTGCTCTGCAAGCAGGGCGTCTCGGGCAATGATGGACTCCTCTGCAACACTGGGCCAGCCCTTCAGGCCAAGCTCGGTGGAGAGCTCGCCTGAGTTCATCTGAGAGCCCTCGGTGAGACTGGGTTCCTGAGCGTGCTGAGCGATTACTGCCCCTAGGCCCTTCACGTAGGTAAGTGCTCGTTGCATAACCAGTGGGTCGTGTACGCAGTGCCCGTCATCACTAAAAACTCTGACCCTTGCTTTCGAGTTGGCCATCAGCCCAAGTGCACTCAGCTCAGTGCCAGCAAGTCCCTTTGTAACAGCTCCTATTGGCCTAACTTCCAGTAGCCCGGCCTCTTCACCGAGCTTCATTACCTGCTCAACCACCGATGCGGTGTCGGCAACCGGGTCCGAGTTAGCCATTGCAAACAGGGCTGTGTAGCCACCGGCGGCTCCAGAGCGCGAGCCACTTAGAACTGTCTCACTCGCTTCATAGCCCGGCTGCCTTAGGTGGGTGTGAAGATCGACAAATCCCGGTAGGGCGATAAGCCCTGAACAATCGAGGCCACTCTCCTTGGTCTTTCCGACCTTGGTTACCTGTGAACCCTCAACAGTTATGTCCGTAGTTTCACCAGAGGCAAGCAATACTCCCTTGAATACCTGCATCAGCCCTCCCCTGCCATGAGCTTGTATAGGACGGCCATGCGAACCGACAGGCCATTTCTAACCTGAGTGAGCACGGCGCTGCGCGGGTCATCGGCAGCCTCATTAGAGATCTCAAAGCCTCGGTTCATCGGTCCGGGGTGAAGGATTATGGTCTGATTGCCGAGCATCTTGAACCGCTCACCCGATAGTGACCATTTCGCAGCGTACTCGCGCTCCGATGGGAAAAAGGTTCCCTGCATTCTCTCCCGCTGAACCCTGAGCATCATCACTACATCAGGTTTCTCAGCTAGTGCTTCTTCAAAGGAGTGCGAAATCTTGCACCCCATAGCCGCAAATGTCTTTGGTAGAAGCGTCTCTGGCCCCGCAAGAGTTACCTCACCCCCCAGGAGACTTAGCAGCAGGACATTACTTCGAGCCACCCTGGAATGCTGAATGTCACCAACGATAAGCACCTTGATTCCAGCAAGGTCGCTGCCAGATTTCTTGATTTGTCTAATTGTTAGGGCGTCCAAAAGAGCTTGTGTTGGGTGCTCATGAGAACCATCTCCGGCATTCACGACTGAACCCGAGATCCAGCCCTTGCTGGCAAGGGTTTGGGCAGCACCACTCATGGGGTGGCGAATCACAATTGCGTCCGCGCCCAACGCCTCTAGGGTCTGGGCCGTGTCTTTTAGGCTCTCACCCTTGCTCACAGAGCTTGTTGCTGCGGCAAAGTTGATGACATCGGCGCTGAGTCTTTTTGCAGCGATCTCAAAGCTAATTCGGGTTCTGGTTGAATTTTCGTAGAAGAGATTGACCACGGTCTTGCCCCTAAGCGCGGGCAGTTTCTTGACCTCTCTTGAATTGACCGCTCCAAGCTCATCAGCATTATCCAGAATCGCCATTGCCGAGCCTGTATCCAGTTCCCTTATTGAGGTGAGGTGCTTCATTGCTCAATCACCACCTGGTCTGAACCATCGGTATTTGCGAGCATCACATTGACTCGCTCGGCGGCGGAAGTTGGTAGATTCTTGCCGACGAAATCTGGTCTTATTGGAAGTTCGCGGTGTCCACGGTCAACTAGAACAGCCAGCTTCACCTGTCGCGGACGGCCGATGTCTATGAGGGCATCCAAAGCTGAGCGAACTGTTCTGCCTGAGTAGAGGACATCGTCTATTAGGACCACAACTTTGTCGTCGATGCCTGAAGTAGGAATCTGCGTTGGTCGGATCTCCCGTTCTGCATCGAGTGAGTCATCGCGATACATGGTTATGTCCAGAACCCCGAGGTTGGATACGTAACCTGGATCAATCTCAGCAAGGCTTGCGTCTATGCGTTCTGCGAGCTCGACGCCACGGGTTGGAATGCCAAGAAGAACTAGGTCCTGAGAGCCGGAGTTGGCCTCGAGGATTTCGTGAGAGATGCGCTTAATTGCTCTGGAGATATCAGAGCTATCCAAGACGGTGCGCAGCGGCATTAGCCTCTCCTTCTTCGCCTCGCTGGACGAACTTAAAGGACATTTGCCTAAAGCATAACAGCTCTAGATAGCTTCGCTACCTTTGGCTAGGCGAGCCAGAACTCCGTTGATAAATTTTGGGGAATCATCGGTTGAAAACTCGCTTGCAAGATTGACGGCCTCCGAGATTGCAACCTCGTTCGGAACTTCTGGGTTGTGGAGGATCTCCCAAGCTCCCATTCTCAGAAGAGCACGGTCTAGATTCGGCATTCGCTCAAGCTTCCAGCCCTCGGCGAGATTCTGCAGCCTTGCGTCCAATGTGCTCAGCTCCGAGGTGACTCCCCTGACAAGTGTCTCTGCGTAGTCAAAAATTGCGTCCTGATTCTGACGCCCTTCGGCCGCAGTCTGGGCATTGGACAACAGTTCCATTGCGTCGAGCTTGTTCAGCTCTGCCGCATAGAGAGCGTCCAGGGCTCTTTTGCGTGATTTACTGCGGCTACTCAACTATTCACTCGCCCGGCCGAGATACTCACCAGTTCGGGTGTCGACCTTGACCTTGGTGTTGTTCTCGATGAAGAGCGGGACCTGAATCTGGTGCCCAGTCTCTAGAGTTGCTGGCTTTGTTCCTCCAGTGGAGCGGTCTCCCTGCAATCCGGGTTCGGTGTAGGTGATCTCTAGCACCACTGATGGTGGCAGCTCGACATAAAGTGGTGAACCATCGTGGATGGCCACAGTTGCAATCTGGTTTTCGAGCAAGAAATTCGCAACGTCACCAACCACGGCTGCGTCCAGTGACATCTGGTCGTAGGTGGTGTTGTCCATGAACACATACCCGCTGCCATCGTTGTATAGGTACTGCATGTCGCGCCTATCAACAGTTGCCGTGTCTACCTTTACGCCAGCGTTAAAGGTCTTGTCGACCACCTTGTCGGACTTTACGTTCTTGAGCTTGGTTCTAACAAAAGCGGGGCCCTTGCCAGGCTTGACGTGCTGAAACTCGATGACACTCCAGAGTTGCCCATCAATTAGCAGCACCATGCCGTTCTTTAGATCGTTTGAGGTTGCCATGAATCTCCCTTGCTAAACCTGAAGCAGTTTAGCCCTTTGCCAGCTGCCTGAGCGCAAGTGCATAGGAGTCGAACCCAAACCCAGCTATCTGTCCGGTAGCTACCGCAGCTATCACTGAATTCTGGCGGAACTGCTCACGAGCGTGAGGATTCGAGATGTGTACTTCGATCAGCTCAACCCCGCTAGAGGTCAGTGCAGCGCAGGCATCCCTCAGCGCATATGAGTAGTGAGTGAAAGCTGCTGGGTTCAGTACGACGGGCGATTTAGCCTCTAGGGCCTCATGGAGCCATCCAATTAGCTCGTCCTCGCTATTGGTTTGCCTAAAGTCGACCTCACAGCCAAGCTTCTTCGCCGCAACTTTAAGCTTGCTCTCTAGGTCTTTAAGGGTCTCAATGCCATAGACATCGGGCTCTCTAACTCCGAGCAGGTTTAGGTTAGGGCCGTTGAGAACGAGAATCTTCATGGTCTTACGCTATTCCACAATCGACTGAAAGGCCGTAAAGAGAAGCTCTGGAGTTGGAGCCGAGAGAATCGTAGGCTTACCGATCTTGTCCAGTACTACGAACCTCAGTGACCCTCCCCTTGCCTTTTTATCTCTTTGCATTACCTCGAGTAGCTGGGGCCACTTGTCGGCTTTGTAGGTGGTCGGGAGGCCGATCTTTTCAAACACTCTTCGGTGTAGCTCAACATCAGATTCAGAGAGTTTGCCAGAGAGCATAGCTAGCTCAGCGGCAAAGACCATGCCTATAGATATCGCTGCTCCGTGACGCCACTTATAGCGCTCAGCATGCTCGATAGCGTGACCGAGGGTATGGCCATAGTTCAGAAACTCTCGCTTTCCGGCCTCCCTGAAGTCTTCGGTCGTAACGCTCTCCTTGATTGCAATTGATCTCGTTACAAGGTCCGCAAAGACATCAGATTTTGAATCGGTGGCGCTCTCGTTCTCTAGGACGATATCTAGGATTTCAGGATCAGCGATAAAGCCGTACTTCACAAGTTCCGACATTCCAGCGAGCAGCTCGTTGCGTGGCAGGGTCTCTAAGGTGTCAAGATCAACAAAGACCTTGGTTGGAAGGTGGAAGACACCAACTAGGTTCTTACCCTCCTGGGTGTTTACCCCCGTCTTACCCCCAATCGCGGCATCTATCATCCCAAGCAGCGTGGTCGGAATTAGGTAGGTGCGGACCCCTCTGAGCCAAGTGCCGCCAACGAATCCTGCAAGATCTGTCGTCGAACCCCCACCAAGACCGATCACCGCATCGTTTCTGTGAAAGTCAGCCTGTCCCATGATGCCCCAGCAGAATGCGGCAACCTCAACTCGCTTTGCCTCTTCGCTTTGTGGGACTTCAGCCAAGAGTGCCTCGAAGCCGTTTGCCACTAACGTTTCGCGAAGTAGTTCCGCAGTTGCGGCCAGAGGTTGGGGGTGGACGATGAGAACCTTGTTCACGCCGTCTAAAGACTTTGGAACCTCATCAAGAAGGCCGCGACCAATCACGCTATATGACATTTCTAGCCTTACTCTCAAGCTCCTCTAGGACGACCCGGATCGGGCGATTGGCTGTAATAACAGTCTCATCCGCTAGTTGCCGATAGTACCCGAGTCTCTCCTCGTAGAGCCTTGACCATATGCCTGGATCCGCTTTCAGGAGTGGTCGCTTCTCCAGATTTATGCGCGCTAGCACCCAGTCACTGTTGGTGTCCAAAAAGATTGTAGGGATTCCAGTCAGTAGCTCGCGATTTTCCTCGGTGACTACCACGCCTCCCCCAGTTGCAATGACTCCTGGGGTCATCAAGGCCTTTTTCAGTGCCTTGGTTTCCAGTGTTCGGAACCTTTCTTCACCATGAGTTTCGAAGATCTTTGTGATGGGACCGTGGCTTGCGCTAACCAGCCGATCGGTGTCAACAAACTTGCGATCTAGTAGCTTTGCCAGCTTGCGGCCCAGAGTGGTCTTGCCGGCCCCCATGGGCCCAATTAGGACAATGGGATTAGTCACTAGGGCTTTGAAATCTTCGACTTTAGGGTCTCTGGAATTGCCGCTAGGTAAGCATCGAGGTTGCGCTTGGTCTCTGGCACGGAGTCACCGCCGAACTTCTCCAGGACGGCGTTTGCGACTACTAGTGCGACCATGGCCTCAACGACGATTCCGGAAGCGGGCACTGCGCAAACATCGCTGCGCTGGTGGTGTGCGGTGGTCTTCTCTCCAGATGCGGTATCAATGGTTTCCAGTGCCTTGGGAACGGTGCTTATCGGTTTCATACCGGCGCGAACGCGCACAATCTCTCCGTTACTCATTCCACCTTCAATGCCGCCTGCTCGGTCAGTCTTGCGGGAAACCTCGCCGTCTTCGCGAACAATCTCGTCGTGCGCAACGGAACCGCGGCGCTTTGTGGTCTCCAGACCATCACCGATCTCGACTGACTTCATGGCTTGGATGCCCATCACCGCGGCAGATAGCTGGGCATCTAGCCTTCGGTCCCAGTGGACATAGCTGCCAACTCCTGGAGGCATGCCGTAGACGAGAGTCTCGACAACACCACCGAGGGTGTCGCCCGAGGCATGGCAGTCGTCAATCTCGGCAACCATGGCAGCCGAAGCTTGCTTGTCGAAACAGCGCAGTGGATCAGCGTCGAGGGTTTTAACATCCTTGGGCCTAGGTAGCGCCTCGTTGTTATTGGTGACTGGCCCAATAGCGACGGTGTGGGTTACAAGTTCAATTCCAAGCTCTTTCAGGAAGTTCTGAGCAATTCTCCCCAGTGCAACTCTCGTTGCTGTCTCTCTAGCACTGGCGCGCTCGAGTACTGGCCTGGCCTCATCAAAACCATACTTCTGCATCCCAGTAAAGTCCGCGTGTCCTGGCCTAGGCCTAGTTAGCTTGGCTGCCCTGCCTCCAGTTAGCTCTGCTTCGTCAACGGGAGCTGCGCTCATCACGGTCTCCCATTTTGGCCACTCCGTGTTGGCAATTCTCAGCGCGATTGGGCCGCCCTGTGTCAGTCCAAAACGAATCCCAGTTGAAAGGGTGACCTCGTCCTGCTCAAACTTCATCCGGGCTCCGCGGCCATAGCCGAGCCTTCTTCGAGCTAGAGCGTCTTGAATGTCCTCAGCAAGAACCGGCACACCTGCAGGAAGTCCTTCGATGACCCCAATTAACTCGGGTCCATGGGATTCGCCTGCGGTCAGCCATCTAATCATCTGCCTATTCTCCCATGTCTAGTGCCGAGCGCATCGCAGCAACTACAGCTACCTCATCAGCTAACGCTGACTCGAATTGCCCAGTTCTAAACAATCTCTGTTGCCCTACCGCCTGCCAAAGCAGCATCTCAAGGCCTGAAATGCTCGATGAGAAGTGAGATGCGGTGTCCTTATTTGCATATGCAACATCCAATAGCACACCTGGGTAGGCGCCTTGCAACAGGGGTCTTAGCGCCAAAGCAGGCAACGTCGAGACCACGAGATCGCACCTAAGTGCATCATCCAGGGAAGTGACTCTGCCTCCGTAGCTTTCGGTGATGGCCATGGCACGATCGCTGTTTCTTGCCCAGACGAGAACCTCGTGGTCTTCGAAAGCCACCGCTGCACTTCTAGCAGTTGCCCCATTGCCCAAAATAGCTACTGTCTGGAAAGTTTCACTTCGAACTGCCTGCTTCAGTCCCATGACGTCGGTGTTATAACCAAGCCAGGCATCGGATACTCGAATCAAGGTATTTGCAGCTCGAGTGGAAATCGCGAGCGGATGAAGTTGCTCGGCAACATCCAGCGCCTCTTCTTTGAGCGGCATGGTTAGCGAAAATCCCTGCCAGCTCTCATCCAGTGTCGAAACAAAGTTGGACAGTCCGCCCGCAAGCTCGTGCGCCTCATAGCTGGCTTGGATCCCAGAAACGGCAAAAGCGGCCTTGTGCAGCGCAGGTGACATGGAGTGGGCGATTGGCGAGCCGAGTACCGCGTAGTTACTAGTCATCCCAACCCGGATTATCTCTTAGCCATTGCCTGTATAGCTCTGCCGCGCGCTCATGCTCAACAAGTGTCTCGGAGAAGACCGTCTCTCCAGTTGCAAGGTTGATTGCCACAAAATAGAGCCAGTCTCCAGCGACCGGGTTGATTGCAGCATCAATCGCGGCCGCTCCTGGTGAACTGATTGGCCCGGGTGGCAACCCGGGGTAAACGTAGGTGTTGTAGGGGTTTGCGGTATCCGCTAGTCCCTCCTGGAAGCTATCTATTGAACCTTCGTAGTAGTACTTCACCGTTGGATCAGACTGGAGTGCGATGTTTCTATCGAGTCGGTTATTGAACACAGTAGAGATTTTGTACATGTCTTCTTCGGCACGACCCTCAAGCTGAATGATTGAGGCGAGGGTGAGGTATTCAAAACCCTCCTCAACACCAAGGCCATGTCCCTCAAGTTCGGCATCCATGCGCGCGAGCATGGTGCTGATGACGGTTTGCTCGTCAACACCTGGATCGAAGGTGTAACTGGCAGGAAAGAGCCAGCCCTCAAGTGTTTCACCAGGCCGTTCAGCGTTTGCTACTTCAATAGCCTCCAGCAGCCTCTCCTCTGAAAGCCCGAGGTCAGAAACCAGCACGGAAACAATCTCAACTAGCTGTAGACCCTCTGGAATCGTCACCTGAACGACTACCCGGTTCTCTGCAGCCAGCAGGATTTGCAGAGCCTCTAATCCTGGTATCTGGGTGGGGAACTCGAAGTGTCCCGGGTAGATGGTGAGCTCAACGTTGAGCATGTCTCTATAAATGGCATCAAAGCTCTTGATGACATCAGCCTCCACAAGCTTGCGAGCCACGTCCTCGCCGGTGTCTCCGGCCTCAATGACAATCACAACGGGAGGACCTGGATTGCCGTCATAGTCTTCGACGCTGAAACGACTGATTAGAGCCCCAACTCCCCCCTCAAAAGCATCCCTGAAGGCAAAGTAGCCGGCTGAGAGACCACCACCAACAATGGCGATTGAAACCAGTGCAGCTATCCAGGAGCGGGCTCTCTTTGGCTTCACTTCCGTAGCCTCGAAATCGTCAAGCATCAAGATCTCCAATCTTGATTGCCGACTGCGGTGAATCGAGGGCGAAATCCAGAATTGCTCTAGCGCTCTCCGCGTCAATCATTGACTTTGACTGCTTGGCACTCTTGCCTGCCTCTCGCAGCAAACGCTGCGAGGAGACTGTCGACAGGCGCTCATCAATTACGAAAACTGCAGCGGGTGTTTGTGCTGCAAGTTGGCGAGCGAAATTGGCAGCCATCTCAGTACTTTTGGTGTGACCTCCCGAGAGCGAAAGCGGAAGCCCTACGTAAATCTTTCCGACATCCTTCTTGGCCGCAAGGTCTGCTAGAAGCCTGACTGCCGACTCATCGAAAGCCAGGGTGTCATGGGCGAGGGCGAGGGTCCCCTCAGAGAGTGCGACTCCAATTCGGACAGCCCCTACGTCGATTCCCATTGCCCTCAAAGCAGTGCCTTAGCCTCAGCAATTGCTTGCTCAAGCTTTGTCAGTTCGGGACCACCGCCCTGGGCAAGGTCCTTCTTGCCTCCGCCTCCACCACCTAGAACTTCAGCGGCCTTTTTAGCTAAAGCCCCACTGTCTTTGCCGGAAGCAACCGCATCGGCACCTGCTGCGACCATTACCGTTGCGCGATCCGAGGCGCTTGCCCCAAGAATTACTACTGAGTTACCGCCCATGCGCTCACGCAGCTGAAGGATTAGCTCTCTAAGCGAATCTGGAGCTAGTTCTCCAACAGTCGCGGCCACCAGCTTGGTTCCGGATATCTCAGTCGCGATTGCTAAAAGCTCGGGAATCAATGCCATGGCGGCCTTGGTAGTCGCATCTGCCAGCAACTTCTGAGCACGTTTTACTTCTTCAAGGGCCTCAGAGATCTTTGTCTCCACCTCAGCTGCGGGAGCCTTGAAGCCTGCGGCTATCCTGCGAATTGTTTCTCGGTGCTGAATAAGGGATCTTAATGCGTCCATGCCGACCTCTGCCTCAATGCGGCGGCTACCCGAACCAACCGAAGATTCTCCAGTTATTGAGACCAGGCCAATCTGTGCGGTGCGGGTCACATGTGTGCCACCACAAAGCTCGCGAGACCAGGGTCCGCCAACTTGCACCACACGCACCATCTCGTCGTAGGTCTCGTCAAAAAGCGCAATTGCTCCCCAGGTTTTCGCCTCGGGCAGTGTCATAAATTGTGCGCTTACGGCTAGGTCTGACCGAATAGCTAGGTTTGAAACCTCTTCGATTTCGCTCTTGGTCGCCTCACTTAGTGCCTCTCCCCATGCAAAGTCCAGTCTCATGTAGCCGGGCTTGTTGAAAGACCCTGACTGTAGGGCCTGAGGGCCCAGTACCTGCCTAAGAGCTGCGTGTATGACGTGAGTTGCGCTGTGTGCCTGACAGGCACCAAGTCGCCAGTGAGCATCCACCTTTGACATAGCTTTCGAGCCCTTAGAAATCTCACCTGAAACCACGCGCACGCTGTGGGAGAAAAGGCCCCTTACTGGCTTTTGAACATCCAGCACCTCGAGTTCAAAACCTTCTCCAATGATGAGGCCTGCGTCTGCCGCCTGGCCGCCAGACTCTGCATACAAAGAGGTGCGGTCGAGAACTACCTCACCCAGTTGTCCCTGAGTCATTGACTCAACGGCGTTACCCTCGCGGATTAGACCTAGTACTTTGCCCTCTGCCTCTAACGATTCGTAGCCGGCAAAGTCGGTGGCGCCAGTGGAGCGGAAGTCACTGTAAACCTGCAGCTGAGCACCGCCTGTCTTCTTGGCCTTCGAGTCCGCCTTGGCACGGTCCCTCTGTTCTTGCATCAATTCGTCAAACCGAGTCCTATCGACCTCAAGATTGCTTTCGCCCGCAATCTCCACTGTGAGGTCAATTGGGAAGCCATAGGTGTCGTGAAGAAGGAATGCTGTTTCGCCATCTAGCTGCTTTGAAGCCTTGCCAATGGCCTCCGAGAGAACTGCGGATCCGGTCTCTAGAGTCTTCCTAAAGCCACTTTCTTCCTGAATCGCAGCACGCTTCACTCGATCGAAACTCTCGGCAAGCTCTGGGTAGGCCTCGACCATGGCTTCGTAAGACGTGCTGAAAAGGTGATCAAATGTCGGCTTATCTATACCGAGAAGCCTCAGCGCCCTAACCGAACGCCTGAGCAGCCTTCGTAGTACGTAACCCCTACCCTCATTGCTTGGTGTGACGCCGTCACTCATCAGCATCAGCGAAGAGCGGATGTGGTCTGCGATAACTCGCATTCGCACATCGTCTTGCTCATTTGCGCCATATTCCTTATTTGAGAGCTGGCTCACCAGATCAATCAGTGGCTTGACCTGATCGATCTCGTAGATGTTCTCGACCCCCTGAAGCAGGAAAGCGACTCTCTCAAGGCCCATGCCCGTGTCGATGTTCTTTTTGGGAAGCTCCCCCAAGATTTCAAAGTGGTCTTTGGTCCCGCCGTCCGCTCTTTCATACTGCATGAAAACGAGATTCCAGATTTCGATGTAGCGGTCCTCATCGGCTTCGGGACCACCCTCAATTCCGTATGCGGGTCCCCTGTCGAAGTAGATCTCACTGCAGGGGCCGGCAGGGCCGCGCTGACCTGTTGACCAATAGTTATCGGCCATACCGCGCTTTTGAATGCGTTCCTTGGGGATGTCAGTTTGCTCCAGCCAGTACTGGATTGACTCCTCGTCGTCCTTATAGACAGTTACCCAGAGTTTGTCCTTGTCAAACCCGTAGCCGCCATCCTCAACGCTCTTTGTCAATAGCTCCCAGGCGAAAGAGATTGCTTCCTTCTTGAAGTAGTCACCGAAGGAGAAGTTCCCGTTCATTTGAAAGAAAGTTCCGTGCCGGGTGGTTTTGCCGACCTCTTCGATGTCGAGCGTTCTAACGCACTTCTGAACGCTGGTTGCGCGCTCGTAGGGAGCCGGCAGCAGCCCGGTCATATAGGGAATGAATGGCACCATCCCAGCGACAGTGAACATCAGGGTGGGGTCCTGGCTTACCAGTGAGGCACTGGGAACGACGGTGTGGTTCTTCTTCTCGAAGAACTCAAGCCAACGCCGCTTTATCTCAGCGGTCTTCATCTACTTTTTAGGGGTAGTTGGGCGCTTGGCCGGCTTGTTTAGCTCTTCTTCACGCTCGCGGTAGCCATCTGCAACCGCAGCACCGAAGTCCTTGGCCGCCTCATAGATCTCATCTACAGCCTGCTGCGCCTTTGGGTTGTCACGAAGCTGAACAACAGCGAAAGCGCCAAGTCCAATACCCGCGAGGAACCATGAGAGTCTCGACATTTTCTACCTCCGCTTTCCCAGAGTCTTTGCCACACCCTGGACGACACCGACAAGTTTAGTTAGTGGAGCTCCAACCGATGCTGTGAATACCGCCACCAGGGAGTTGATGTTCTCTGTGACCTGCTCAACATCCTCGGTTATTTGATCGATTCGCTTTAGCTGACGATTTGCCTCAGCCATGGTGGTTTTAGCCTCATCGAGCAGCGGCTCAAGCTCATTGTTGAAGATGCGCACCGTTCGCGCAGATTCGTCAATTAGACGTCCGAGCTTCACAAGCGGCAAGCCCAGGAAAAGCACCAGCAGCGCTATCGCGCCGCTGATGATGATTCCCGCTAGTTCACCGCCGGACAAGTTGCTTACCTTGCTGCGTAGTACTCAACCACGAGCTGAACGTCACAGGTGACTGGAACCTCAGCGCGCTTTGGCTTGCGAACAAGCGTGGCGTGGAGCTTGTCTAGCTCGACAGATAGGTACTCAGGAACAGCTGGTAGCACATCCGCGTGACCACCGGCAGCTGCAACCTGGAAAGGCTCAGTGCGTTCGCTCTTCTCGTGGACGTGGATCATCTGACCTGGCTTGACCCTGAAGGAGGGCCTGTCAACGCGCTGACCATCAACGAGGATGTGGCGGTGAACGACCAGCTGACGAGCCTGCGCCATTGTGCGGGCAAAACCAGCACGCAGAACTAGTGCGTCTAGACGCATCTCCAGTAGCTCAACCAATGTCTCACCGGTTAGACCCTCGGTGCGCTTGGCCTCCTGGAAGGTCTTACGAAGCTGAGCCTCGCGAATTCCATACTGTGCGCGGAGTCTCTGCTTCTCGCGAAGGCGAACTGCGTAGTCAGAGTCTGACTTGCGCTTGGTGCGGCCGTGCTGTCCTGGCCCGTAGGGGCGCTTCTCCATGTATTTTGCAGCCTTCGGAGTCAGTGCGATCCCGAGCGAGCGCGATAGGCGCGTCTTACTGCGTGTTCTTGATGTCTTAGACAAAAAGGTACCTCTCAAATAACTTGTTTTTGGATTTTGCTCTAATTCCAGCCGCTGAATCCGAGCAACCCAAGAATCTTAGCAGTCTGGAAACTACTTGTCACTAGAGCCGAGAATCTTCCTAATCTGCTCTAGACGCTCACCAAGGGTCTTCTCAAAGCCGTGAGTGCTTGCAACGTAGTAGTTCGGAGCATCCGAATAGTGCTGATTGATAATGCCGGCATCAGTATCGTGGGGATACCTATAACCGGTCGCTCCAGTGGAGCGGAGCGGGGGCGGCACCGGCGCGGCCAGCCCATTCTTCACATCCGCGATAGCCGCATCAATTGCAGCGTAGGCCCTGTTTGATTTGGGTGCAAGGGCCAGGTAGATGGTGGTTTGGGCTAAAGGTATGCGCCCCTCTGGCATGCCGATCCTTTCAACCACTGAGGCGCAGGCTTCTGCCACCACGATCGCCTGTGGGTCGGCCAGTCCAATGTCTTCGCTGGCCAAGATCATGAGCCTGCGAGCGATAAATCTTGGGTCCTCTCCCCCAACAATCATCCTTGCGAGGTAGTGCAAAGCGCTATCGGCATCGGACCCACGAACACTTTTTATGAATGCGGAGATGGTGTCGTAGTGCTGATCGCCGTTTGGGTCGTAGGCGAGGGTTAGTGAGGCTGTGTCCTTGACTACCTCGACAGTTATCTTCTCGGCTCCTCGGTTGCCTGCTGCCTCAAATACTGCGAGAGCGCGTCTTGCGTCTCCCTGCGAGATCGTTGCGATGTAATCGAGGGCATCATCGTCAACTTCAAGGTCCGCAAACTCTGGTTCCTGCGATGCTCTTTCGAGGATTGTTTTGAGATCGGCCTTGTCGTGGGGCTCTAGGGCTACTACAAGAGACCTGGAAATCAGCGGCTTTATAACGCTGAAGCTCGGGTTTTCGGTGGTGGCTGCTATCAGAGTTATTACCCCGGACTCGACTGCACCTAGCAGCGAATCCTGTTGAGCCTTGGAGAATCTATGGATTTCGTCGAGGAACAACACGGTTGGTTTTTCGAAGCTATCCCGAAGAGCCTTTGCATCGTTTATGACATCTCTTACCTGGGACACAGAACTATCAACGGCACTCAGCTCCACATACTTGGACGAGCCGGTGTGGGAGATCATCCTGGCAAGAGTCGTCTTGCCACTGCCAGGAGGGCCCCATAGCAGAACAGAGCTCATTGACTTTGTGATGTCACCCGAAACCAGTCGAGCCAGTGGGCCATTTGCAACCAGTGCAGCCTTCTGACCCACGAAGTCGCTCAAGGTCTTGGGCCTGAGTCTCTCAGCTAAAGGTGGTTGCGACACACGCCGATTGTATTCCTCCACCTAGAATTACCTGCTGGAGCGTGAGTATGAAATCAAAAGAGCAGTTAGCGAACTACCAAGCCAAGCAGCAGGTCGTCCAAAGACGTGCCGGGCGAAACAAGCGGGATAACCGTTTGGCCCTGATTGGTGGTGCTATGGCCCTGGCGGTTGCTTTTGGCGTCCAGCTCGCATATTTCGGTTTTGGACCTGGCTCCAGCACCGAGGAACTCGTTGCGGAGACTACCGAAACGCCTCAGGAGGAAGTTTCTGAGACTAACGAACCGCGCGAGCTTGACCCTGCCGTGCCCGATGTTTCTATAGCAGAGGATCGAATCTGGTCTGGAACCATGAGCGTCGCAGGTAGCGAGGTTGAATTCGAGCTCGATGGATCGGCTGCTCCGCAGGCGGTCGCCAACTTTGTGAGCCTTGCGCAGGAGGGTTACTTCGAGGGCCTGAGCTGCCACAGGCTCACAACCGCTGGCATTTACGTACTGCAGTGTGGCGACCCTAACGGTGATGGCACCGGAGGTCCCGGCTACACCTTTGGTCCTATCGAGAACGCTCCAATTGCGGACGTCTATTACGAGGGTGTGATCGCAATGGCCAGACGCGGTGGCGACGACTACTCAATGGGGTCACAATTCTTTATCGTTTATCAAGACTCCCAGATACCCTCCGATAGCGTAGGTGGCTATACCGTATTCGGCTCTGTCACAGGAGGCCTCGATGCCATCAAGGCAATCGCGGATGCCGGGGTCGCAGGTGGAGCAACTGATGGACCTCCACTTGAAGCGGTCACACTTGAAAATGTTTCGGTAGAGTAAAGCGTCGCAGGTCGGGAGAACAATTGACAAGCAATGAATTTGGTCGCGTAGACGACAAGAACAATGTCTATGTA
>Ga0222718_10001781_pt1 | contig 20050 bp, 23 predicted proteins | sample C33_27DmetaG_FD_165045 | JGI IMG/M metagenome (GOLD analysis project Ga0222718, IMG submission 165045) | Estuarine water microbial communities from San Francisco Bay, California, United States - C33_27D | ecosystem: Environmental > Aquatic > Marine > Unclassified | place: USA: California... | reverse complement strand
TTTTAATACACCGACGCCAAGCATGGGTGTAAATGTAACACACCCAGACATACAATTAAGTAAAGAGGAATAATAATGGAAAAAATTGAAAAGCCTTGGGGGTACGAAGTTATTTGGGCAAAAACTGACAAATACGTTGCAAAATTTCTTCATATCAACCCACATTCTAGAATGAGTCTTCAGTTTCACAAAGAAAAAGAAGAAACAATTTATGTTATGGCTGGAGAGCTCAAATTACAATTAGATGAGTCTGATTCATACCAGATGCTTTCTCCCGGATCTATTCATCACGTCAAACCTGGCGATGTTCATCGCTTCGGAGCCGGGTCGCGGCCGGTCATGTTATGCGAAGTAAGTACTCCTGAATTAGAAGATGTTGTTCGAATTGCAGATGACTATAAGAGGTCTAATTGAGTACTAATTTTGTATTCTTAACACCTGCCTTTAATTGTCAAGATGATATTAAAAAGACTCTTTTTTCTATGTTGTCACAGTCATATGAAAATTGGCGGGCTGTTTTTATAGATGATGTATCTGATGATGATACAGGAAATGTGATTAGAGATGTTGCCAGATCACTTGGGTTGGGAGAAAGAGTTCAAGTAGTTAGAAGAGAAGAAAAGTTTGGTGAAACCAGAAATACAATTACAGAAATAGAAAACATCGAAGACAATGAAGTAGTTTGTCGATTAGATGGAGGAGATTGGCTCACAGAAAACGACACTCTTGCTTTTCTTGATCAGATATATCAAAAACACAATCCTTCAGTTTTGTGGACCAAGCATCGTTGGGCATACACGACTCAAAATATATCAGGCCCTATTAATCTACAACAAGGGCAAACAGTTTATCAACATCCTTGGGTTTCAAGTCATTTAAAGACTTTTAAGGCAGATAAACTTAAAAGAGTTCCTAAGAAAAATTTCTATGATGAAAATGGCGATTGGATTATGATTGCTTGCGATCAAACAGTTTTTCTACCAATGATGCATATGTCTATTCAAAATAAAGAGCCTGTTGTACATTTGCCGCTTGTATGTTACCATTATAGCATTGATTTACAAAAACCTAATCTGTATCACAATGAAAGATCTTATAAACAACGTGATATGGCTCTCTGGATTAGAGAAAGAGGATTTTTAGAATGAATGTGTTTACTCATAATTTTAATCCAAACTCTAATAGCGGACCTAATAAGTTCACTAGAAGTCTTTTTCTAAAACTTTTAGAAGAAAAAGAAATATACATAACTAATCAAGAAGAAGCAGATATAGAGTTTTGTCTTATACAGCAGGCAGTTCAAAAGAAAAAGCCTATGGTTTTAAGGCTAGACGGTATTTATTTTAATTCTGAACAAGATTATGAAAAACAAAATATTCCAATAAAAGCTTCTTATAAAAATGCTGATGCTGTAATATTTCAATCTGAATTTAATAAAAAGCTAACAGAGCATTGGTTTGGCCCTCATCCAAATAGTTATGTTGTACACAACGCATACTTTGGAGAAATTATTAAAGATCAAACATTTAGAAGACAGCTGAAGGATAGAGAAATATGGTCTTGTGCTTCTTCTTGGAGACCTCACAAGAGATTGGTCGAAAATGTAAGATATTTTCTTAAGCATGCTCCAGAAAGCGCAGTTTTTGTCATCGCAGGTTCTGGATATTCAGAAGAAGAAAAGAACAAAATTCAGCAAATGATGTCAGAAAAACATTACTCTGATAAACAAATTATTATGTTAGGCAATGTAGATTATCACACACTTAGACAACTCTATGATGCTTCTTCAACATTTGTTCATTTAGCTTATCTTGATCACTGCCCAAATGTTGTCGTGGATGCTTATGCACATGGATGCAAGATTGTATGTTCTAATTCTGGAGGAACACAAGAAATAGGTGAAGGGTTTAAGGTAGTTCTCGAGAAAGGATCACCTTGGGACTTTTCACCCATTAAGCTATACAAACCTCCAGAAATAAGTTTAAATAGAAAAATTTCTTTTGATGGAGAAAACAATGCCAAAGAAAATTCAGAAAAATGTTTAAATAACTATAAAAAAATTTTTAGGAGTCTATTGTGAAAATATTTGTACTTGCCCCTAAAGAAGACTGGATATGCGACCGTCTTGTTAGTGAGTTTACAAATGAATTTAAAAGTTTTTGTGTTGACAACCCTTATGAAGCAGACATTATTTGGTTGCTAGCTGGTTGGTGCTGGAATCACATACCAGTTCAGTTATTAAAAAATAAAAAAGTAATTGTAACAGAACATCACATTGTTCCTGACAAATTTACGCAACAAAAATATAAAAATTTTTTAATAAGAGATCAATTTGTTGATTGTTACCATGTACCTAACAATAAAACAGCGTTTTTTGTAAATCGATTAACAAATAAAAAAGTTAAAGTAATAAACTATTGGCTAAATGATAAATTGTGGATTCCTGGTAGCAAGAAAGAAGCACAGAAATATTTTGGTTTAGATTCTAACAGCTTTTATGTTGGAAGTTTTCAAAGAGATACAGAAGGAAATGATTTACAAACACCTAAATTAGAAAAAGGCCCAGATATATTTTGTGATTATTTAGAGAAGCATCAATCAAAATTTAGTAATCTTCACGTTATTTTAGGTGGTTGGCGACGCCAGTACGTTCAAAAAAGACTTGAGGCAGCTAAAATCAAATATACATTGTTTGAAAAAACGTCGTTGAATAATATAAAAAAATTGTATGAAGCGATAGATTTATATATTGTTTCATCTAGACAAGAAGGTGGTCCTCAAGCAATTATTGAGGCAGCAAGCATGAAAGTGCCAATTATATCTACAGATGTAGGAATAGCTGACTTAATACTAACAAAAAATTGTATTGTTGATTTGACAAAAGATTTTTATATTCCTACACAGGAAGACATTAATAAAAATTATGAAAATGTTAGTAAAATAAAGTTATCAGATCAAGGAAAAAAGTTTATTAATCTATTTAAGGAGATTTTAATATGAAAAAGGCACTAATCACTGGTATTAACGGAATGGATGGATCTCACCTTGCAGATTTTCTGTTAGAAAAAAATTACGAAGTTTTTGGTCTGGAACGACGCTCTTCAGTTAAAAATAGAACAAATACAAAACATTTAGAAGGTAAAATTACATTTTTGACGGGAGATCTTACTGATCAAAATTCTTTAATTAGAGCACTTAAACAAAGCAAACCAGATGAAGTTTATAATCTTGCTGCTCAATCATTTGTGGGAGAGAGCTGGAATACTCCAGAGCAAACTTCTGATGTGACAGGTTTAGGCACTTTAAGAATTCTGGAAGCAGTAAGAGAGTATGGTAAAGACATTAGATTTTATCAAGCCAGCTCTTCAGAAATGTTTGGTAGAATGGTTGAAAACCCTGCTAAAGAAACAACACCTTTTTATCCTAGAAGTCCATACGGCGTTTCAAAACTTTATGCACACTGGATAACCAAGAATTATAGAGAGTCTTATGGTATGTTTAACTGCTCAGGGATTCTTTTTAATCATGAGTCAGAACGCCGTGGCTTGGAGTTTGTCACTAGAAAAATATCAAATGGCGTTGCTAGAATTTATTTAGGATTAGACGAACACATAACATTAGGAAATTTAGATGCTAAAAGAGACTGGGGCTATGCTCCTGATTATGTTGAGGCAATGTGGTTAATGTTGCAGCAAGATTCTCCTAATGATTATATCGTAGCTTCTGGCGAAACTCATTCAATAAGACATTTTCTTGATTTAGCTTTTTCTGAAATTGGAATAGATGACTGGAATGGTTTTGTTAGGCAAGATCCAAGATTTATGAGACCCGCTGAGGTTGATGTTTTACTAGGTGATAGTTCAAAAGCTAAAAAAGAATTAAATTGGGCGCCTAAAACTTCCTTTCCTGAACTTGTAAAAATAATGGTGACAAACGATATAGAAAGATTAAGCAAGTAGTAATTAATGAAATACAAAGAATTTTATAAAAATGGAATTGTGGATATTGACTTTCAAAGTGAAAAAATTAATCAAGTATTGTTTGATATTTTAAACAATAAAATAAAAGAAAATTTTTCACTTGTCTCTAAATACAATAAAACTTTTGACTTACGTCCTAACGTTTTTGAATATGATAAAATTTTTCTTGACGCTTTAAAAGAAAACATGATAAAAGAAAAAATTAAGTCTATTACACAAAGAGATCTAACTTTGCAGCATATTCAAGTTAGAGTTGTTGAAGATGAAAAAAGCTATATGGACTGGCATCGAGACACATATTATACAGCACAAGGTATCACGGGAAAAGAACCGCATGGTGTTAAAATGATATATTATCCGAAATTTTCGGAAAATCAAAAAGAAAGATTGCTGTATCTATTAGGCTCGAATAGAATACTTTTTCCAGTTAATAGTTTTGATAATCAACTTTTTAATATTTTAAAAATTAAAAAAGTTTATTCTAATAATAACAAAGCAATACTTTTTGATGTTAACGGTTTGCATTCAGTTGTTCCGGAAAAAGAAAACCAAAAATCAATAAGATTAATCTATAGTTTTTTAAATCGTCAACAGATTTTTGATGATCATAAAGAGCCAGACAATATTCATATAAAAACAATGAATCTTTACGAGGAATTATAAAAATAATGAAAATAGGAATAATTGGAACCGGAAAACGATTTGAAAACATATACTCAGACATTCTAAGCAAGATGAATGCAGAAATGTTTCTTTGGAATAGAACAAAAGAAAAAATAAAAAAGTATATACAGAAAGATAACAATCGTTATTTTGAAGTAACGAGAATTGATGAATTTAACTCTCTTGATTTAGATCTTTGCTTATGTTTTATTCCGAGCAATATTTGTTATGATATTGTTGATAAATTAAAATTAAAATGCAACATTTTAATTGAAACGCCAGTTGAAGATGAAAGATGGGCTCAGAAAAAGAATGTAGGTGTTTTAGAACAATGGCCTAGCATGCCTATTGAGTTATTTAAAGAAAAATTGTATAGTGAAAATTTATTAAATAGACCTTATTGGGTTGTTAATGATGGTAGAACTTTTGATTATCATGCTATCGCGCAGCTAAGAAGTTATTGCCTCAATCCTACTCCTGCCAATATTTTTGGTTGTATTCAAAATATTAAACAAGACGGTTTTGTAGACAAGTACGGAAAATTAAACAAAACTTCAGATGAGTGGACTCATGGCATTGTTAATTTTAGTAATGGCTGCCTTTTAAACTATAATTTTGCTTATAACTGCAAAAATACTAATTTAAAAACATTTCAGTTACTTAAATCATATTCATCAAATGGATCAATAGTGTCAGGAAGAAGCTTAATTATGGATAACGACTATGAAATGTTAGAAATAAGATATTTAAATCAAAAAAATGAAGTAATAATTGAAAAGCCTGAAAGAATTAGTGAAAATAATATTACGAAAAAAATATTTTTAAAAAATAAAAATATTTTTTGGGAGAATGATTTTTTTGAATTAGGGCTCAATGATCACCAGACTTCGATTGCTTATATGATTAAAAATGCTTTAAAAAATAAAATTTACACAACTAGAGATGCTTACATAAATTCATTGATAATGTTTCTAATGAAAAAATCTGCATTTTCAAATAAAAACTTTGTATTAGGATAAATTAAAAAATGAAAATTCTCTTTAATAGAAAACCTGTTGAAGGTCCATGGGGCGGCGGCAACAATTTTGTCAAATCAGCTTTTAATATTCTTCCGAGCTTAGGGTATAAAATTATCGACTTCTCATTAACGGAACTGCCAGATAAGATATTTCTTCAAAGCCCATTTCCAGATAACGAAATAAAATTCTCAATCAATGAAGCTATACACTTGAAACAACGCTACCCAAACATAGAAATAATAATGAGAGTAAACGACTGTGATGCAAGAAAAAATACAGATAATGTTGACAAAGTTTGGATTGAGTCTAGTAAGTTTGTAGACAAAACTGTATTTGTTTCTAATTGGATGAAAGAATATTTTATTAATAAAGGTTGGAAATGCAATAAAAACTATGTTCTCTACAACGGCGTCGATCTAGATCATTTTAAGGTTAGAAATAAAATACAAAATGGAAAAGTTAATATTGTAACACATCACTGGTCTAATAACAAATTAAAAGGCTTTGACATATACGATCAAATTGATCAATTTGTAGGTCGAAATAAAAAATTTACTTTTACTTATATCGGAAGAGACAGAGGCACTTTTAAAAATACAAAAATAATCAGCCCTTTATTTGGCAAAGACTTGGGGCTTGAATTGTCTAAATATGATATTTACGTCAGTGCTTCTAGATTCGACCCGGGCCCCAATCATATCTTGGAGAGTTTAGCATGCAATATTCCAACTTATGTTTATAAAGATGGCGGCGGCTGTGTAGAATTTGCTGGTAAGAATCACATCTACGAAAACTTTGAACAGTTAATCGACTTTTTAAATAAAAAAGAAGGGAAAATTAACAACACTATCAATATAGACCCGTGGGAATTGTGTATAAAAAAATTAGATTTGATAATAAAAGAAAAAGGATTAAAAAACAATGAATGAAAATTCAATAGTAACATATTTTAAAAATAATAACTATGATTATACAAACTCTGAAGACTATGACTTAATTAAAAAAATAACTTATTTAACTAAAACTAGACATGTTGAATCTGAAAAAGAAGGTTATGAAAATTATAAAATGAACTGGGGCTGTGAGCAACCTTTTTTAATAAGATGTATTGCAAAAAAGTATAAATCAAGAAATTTTTTTGAAATCGGGACAGGAAGAGGCACTGCATGTTATTCAATTTGCAATCTTGAAAATATTCAAAATATAACGACAGTTGATATTATACCCTTTGAAGAGAAAAAGAACTATGCAGTTGGCTATAAAAATAGAAAAATTTCAATGAAAGACATTAATGAATTAATTGATATTCCTGAAAAAAATAAAATTCTCTTTCTGCAGAGAGATAATAGTTTAATTAATTTTATTAACAAAAACAAAGGAAGTTATGATTTATTTTTTATTGATGGGTCACATGAAGATCCCAATATGATTTTTAATGATTTTCAAATTTGTATGATGCTTGCCAGTGAAAAATCAGTTATTTTGTGGGATGATTACAATGACAACTTTAAAGTAAAACCTGTTGTAGACTATATAATAGAAAATTTTTCAAAAGAATTAAATATTAAAAATACAGAATTAATCAGCTTCAAGGGTCACATTTTTGATCACATGCATAGAAATGCTGAAAAAGAAAGAAAAGATTCAGGCATATTAATTATGGAAATAGAAAATAAAATAAAAACAAACAAAGAGGAATATTGAAGTGACAATAGAGATTCCAGACAAATTTTCATATAAAACAACAATTACTACAAAACTTAGAAATGACATTGCTGAAAAACTTAAATCTTTTAAGGCAGCAACTTATCTCGAAATTGGTTCTGACAAGTGTTTAACATGCTTTGCTTTAAATGAATTCTATAGTCAATGTTACGCCGTAGACATTGATATTAATCGACATAATATTTCATATGATATTCAAAAAAAGATAGAAGAAGCTTTAAGTAAAAAGATTACAAACATTGAAAGAGTTTTTGGAGATGTAAGCAAAATAGAGAATAAAGAATACGACGTCGTTTTAATTGACGGTGATCATTCATATGAGGGTGTCAAAAGAGACTTTGAAATTCTATTAGAGAAGAATACTGCAAAGAAATATTATGTCTTTTTTCATGATTATGGATTAGTTTTAGGTGGAGTAAAAAAATTTGTCGATGAAAAAATAAAAGAAGACATTTATGAATACTTTTTTGCTGGAGAAGAAAAAGACTGGAATCCTATAGGTACTAGCCCTACAAACGATTGGGAATCGGTTTGTTTTGTTGTAAATAGATAATTTTAATATTAAAATAAAAATAGCTATTAAGGAAAGTTAATGATTGAGAATAAAAAAGTACTCATAATCGGCGGCACTGGCTCTTTAGGTAAAACTTTAATATCTAGACTCAAAGATAAAAATATTTTAGGAATCTACTCCAGAGATGAAGCTAAACACTGGACCATTAAAAATGAAATTAAAAATAAGAATGTTGAATTCTTTGTAGGAGATATAAGAGACTATGACAGAATCGAGTCTATTATTATATCATTTGATCCACATATTGTAATAATCGCAGCTGCGCTTAAACAGGTAGATACATGTGAATTGTCACCCGAAGAGTCCATAAAAACAAACATTCAGGGGCCTCAAAATATTGCAAAGGTAATTGATTTAAATCATCGCAGCCTTCAATGTGAATGTGTTTTAATGGTTAGTACTGATAAAGCATGTGAACCCGTTAATGTTTACGGAATGTGTAAATCAATTGCTGAAAGAGTTATTACAAACAAATCTTTAACACATAAAAGCGTAAGATTTGTAGGCACAAGATACGGAAATGTTTTAGATTCTAGAGGTAGTATTATTCCTTTGTTTAAATACCAAGCAAAAAACAATAGTGAAATAACTATAACAGACGACAGAATGACAAGATTTGTTATGACTCTTGACGAGAGCGTCGACTTAATTTTATTTGCAATTAATAATGCAAAGTCAGGAGAAATTATTCTTCCTAAATTAAAAGCAATGAACATATTAGACTTGGCAAAAATATATTCAAAATTATCAAGCAAGCCCGTTAAAAAAATAGGAATTAGACCCGGAGAAAAAATTAACGAAAAGCTAATATGCGAAGCTGAGTCCTTAAGAGTTGAAGACATTGGAAGTCATTACATCCTTAAACCAGCTTTTGAGAAGATTAATAATAATCAAAATATATTTGAATACACCAGCTCAGATGATGTATTGTCAATAGAAGAATTGGAAAACTATTTAAAAGAGCTTAATCATTTAGATTTAGATATCAAAAAATACACAGGTAAAAAAATAGAGGAAATCAAAAAATGATTAATCGCAAAGGGCTGATTGATATTATTAATGTTGATTGTGAAATAAATAAAATAGAAAGCCCTTTTGAGATATGGGTTTTAGATAATTTTTTAAAAAAAGAAGAATTAGAAACTATTCATAAGTATTGGCCACTAACAATAGACTCAAGGTGGCAGTCTGGATATTCAACAATAAATGGCAAGAATAATATTTTAGAAAAAGGTCTAAGAGCAATAAGCAAATTAAAGGATATTCCGGAAGAACTCCAAGAAGTATTTAACTTTTTCCATACAGATGAATTTACTGAATATGTGAGTAAAATTACTAATAATAATAGTTTAGTCAGCGACAAGTCTATGAGATGGTCCGGTTTGAGAATAATGCCACCCAACTCTAGTCAAAAGATACATAGTGATGCCAGAATTCATCCAACGAATAATTTAAGAAAAGAAATAACTTGTTTATTGTATTTAAACAAAGATTACAATAGAATTAGAGATGAAGGTTGTTTAGAGATCTGGGACGACGAAATGAAAACGTGTATGCACGAGATAGAACCAATAAATAATAGATTGGTGTTGTTTTTAAACAATGACATGTCATATCACGGAGTGCCACTTGTCAAGTCTGAAAGAAAAGCAATAACCTGGAGCATTCTGTCAACAAAAAGTGCCTTGTCTCATCGATCAAAAGCACTTTTTGTACCAAGGCCTTTTGATAGTGAAGAAATCAAAGAACTAGGAATAGAAAGGTCAAAAATCTAATAATAGGGGTAAAAATGAAGTATCCAATGTTTAAAGTACACATTGATTCGGAAATTGCGACTAATAATTTAAAAAATGTCTTAAAGTCAGGTTTTTTTAACGAAGGCGCACAAGTAACAGAATTTTCAAAAAAGCTATCTGAAAAGATGGGTTACGAAAATATTGTTATGACAAATAGTTGTACTAGTTCTTTAACCATGGCATTGAAATTATCTAATGTTAATTCTGGCGATGAAGTTATAACAACGTCAATGACTTGCTTAGCAACTAACACACCCATTATAAATCTTGGCGCAAAAATTGTTTGGGCAGACATAGATCCTAAAACGGGTAATATTTCACCTGAAAAAGTTTTAGAAAAAATAAATAGTAAAACTAAAGCTGTTATGTGTGTTAATTGGGCCGGATTACCTTGTGATTTAGAAAAATTACAAAAGATATGCAAAGACAATAACGTCAAGTTGATTCAAGATGCTGCACATGGATTTGGTTCTCTTTATAATCAGAAAGATGTTTCTCATTATGCTGATTTTACTTGTTTTAGTTTTCAAGCAATTAAACATATAACAACCGGCGATGGCGGCGCAATAATTTGTAAAAGTAATGAAGACTTTGAAAGAGCAAAAAAAATGAAATGGTTTGGGTTGGATAGAGAGGCTTCAAAAGATAAAAACGGTGAGTGGAAAGGACAGCGATGGAAAGACGATGTCGCTGAGGCGGGCTATAAATTTAACATGAACAATCTAGCTGCAGCAATAGGCCTTAGCCAAATTGAACATATAGATAATATACTTTTAAAACATCGACAGAATGCGAAACAATTCAGTGAAATCTTCAAAGATCGAAAAGATATAATTCCTTTAAAATATCCATCTAACTCAAACCCTTCTTTTTGGGTTTATACTGTCTTACTATCAGAAAATATTGATAGAGATAGTGTTTTGATGAAAATGAACAAATTAGGAATCGGCGCCGGTTTGGTTCACATACCTAATCATCCTTACACTTGTTTTAAGGAAAGCTTTGAAACGTTAGAAGGCGTAGAATATTTTCATAAACATCAAATTTCACTTCCTTGTGGCTGGTGGATTAACGAAGAATCAATTAAAGAAATTTCTGATGCTCTAATAGAGGCAGTAAATGACAATCAGAAATAAATTTGAATTAAGAGACGTTAGAGACGATGATCACAATTGGCTTGTTGAACTTCATAATGACTCTAAAGTATTATACAATTTAACAGACCCTACTCCCATTACTTTAGAAGGTCATATGAAATGGTGGAATAATTCCATCGATGGATATAAAAATATAAGAAAAATATTTACCGTTGACCAAGAACCTGCAGGTTTTTGCAAATTTTATAACGTAGATAGAAAAAATAAAAATTGTGTTTTGGGCGCAGACATTCATAAAAGTCAAAGAGGTAATGGATATTCTTATCCTATGTGGGAACTAATGTTAAAATATTGCTTTGAAAACTTAGACATGTTTAGAGTTTCTTTAACGACTGCAGAATACAATGATATTGGTAGAAGAGTATATACAAAACTTGGATTTAAAGAAGAAGGTAGAATGTTTTCTTCTTTAAAGCGTGATGATAAATTTTATGATCAAATTTGTATGTATAAATTAAAAGGTAATTAATAGAATGATAAGAGAAAAAATTCAAATAGGTTTAGCATGCGCAAAAAATTGTGAAAAATACTTAAGTTTTTTTATAGAGACGCTTGTTTTAAACACATCGCTAGATCAACTAAAATATTTAGAAGTTATTCTCTGCATTAATGACAATAGAGTGTCTATTGATTTAATAGATGAAGAAATTAAAAAAGCAAAAAATCAAGGATTGGTTATAAATAAAGTCTTCGCTTTGGAAAAAACAGGGTTCTCTTCAGGGCACGGTTTTAGTCTAGACAAGATATTGAGCTGCATGAATACCAGATATGGTATATTCTCAGATTGTGATATAGCAATTTTAAAAAAAGATTGGTTAGAATCACTATTTGAAATTATGGAAAATAACAATCAGCTAATTGCAATAGGGTCAGAATACGCTGGTCAAAAATACAAAAATTTTCCTAATGTTGTCTTTTGTATTTTTGATGTAAAAAAGGTTAAATCTTTAAATATTTCTTTTATGCCCGGAAATAGAATTACAATTGACAAGATCAACAAAGATATATTCGGAAGATCTTTGGGAGAAAATATTCACTTAGATACAGGATGGGAATTTTGTTATAAGTCTATAAAACATGGATTTAAAGGCGAAGTAATGAAAATAGTTTCACCCAGAATTAAAGAAACACATAAATATTTAAAATTTATGACACCTGACATGCGCGGCGAAGAATATCAATTAAGAGGTGATCCTATCGTTACACATATTGGGCGTTCATACACTAGAAGTTTTGATGAAAAAATTGTACAAGATTGGAAAGAGAGGGTAATAGAATGGATAAAATCAAAGTAGGTATTATAGGTCAGGGTTTTGTAGGAACAGCGATCAGGGAAGGACTTAAAAACTTCTATTTAGTTTCTATATACGATCTTAAAAAAGATTTATGCCCAGAAGAAATGCTAGAAACGCCAGTGGGTATTGTTCAGAATTGTAAAATAATATTTCAGTGTCTACCAACTCCAATGAAAAAATCAGGAGAATGTGATTTAAGCATTGTGAGAAGTTCTCTTACAACCTTAAACACAATAGCGTCAGTTCACAACAAGAATCCAATTGTTGTTGTAAAGTCAACAGTTCCTCCAGGCACTTGTCAAAAGCTTAATGAAGATTTTGAAAGTCTTAATATTGTTTTTAGCCCAGAATTTCTTACAGAAGCAAACTCAGTAGAAGATTTTAAAAATCAAACACGTATTATTCTTGGTGGGCCAAGGCCTTTTACAACGCAAGTAAAAACTATGTTTAGAAAAGCGTTTCCTCATATCCCTATTATTAAGACAGGATACCAAACCGCTGAAATGGTTAAATACTTTATTAATAACTTTCTGTCAGTTAAGGTATCATTTGCTAATGAAATGTATCAAATTTGCAATGAGCTAGGGATTGACTACGACAAAGTGACAGAATATGCTCTCTTTGACCAAAGAATAGGTCGAAGTCATTTAGCAGTTCCCGGTCCAGATGGAGACTTTGGTTATGGAGGACATTGCTTTCCAAAAGATTTAGATGCAATGATTTACTTGATGACTCAAAATAACGTAAATCCTACAGTTCTTGAGTCTGCTAGAGAAAAGAATGACGCAGTGAGAAAAAATAGAGACTGGGAAACAATGAAAGGACGCGCTGTCTCTGAAGATTAATTTTGTAAAAATAAAATTAATTAGTTAAACTCTTTTATAGGAGTTTATAATGAATCAAGATTTTCCAACAGGAAAGCCACACGTATCTTTTTCCGAAGTTAAACATTGGAAAGAATGCTCATATCGTCATAAGTTACTTTATATTGACAAGATCGATATGTTTGAACCTAGTCCTTATCTAGACTTTGGAACAGCTGTTCACGAAGGATGTGAAACACTTTTAGAAAGAAAAGAAGTTCCAAAAGAAAAGTTGTTAACAGATATAAGAGAAGCTTGGAAAAAATATGACTTTGATAATCCTGAGTGGGTGGAAAAACAACCTGACTGGTATAAGAAGTCTTATGCACCTTTAGATGAATGGTGTAAGTGGGCTGAAAGCATGTGGGAAGAAGTTGTTCCTTTTCTGGATCAGGAATTTCCAGGATGGACTTTGCATGCTGCTGAAGAAGATTTATATGAACCTGTAGAAGGAAAAGACTTATCTCTTAAAGGTTTTATTGATGGAGTTATCAAAGTTCCTAAAAAGCGAGGTAAGGGAGACGAATATTGGATTATTGACTGGAAGACAGCTGGAAAAGGAGGATGGCGTAGTGAAAAGAAGCAAGACTTCTTAATGCAGCTTCAGTTAATTCTTTACAAGTATTATTGGGCTCAAAAGCATAGTATCCCTCATAATCAAATAAAATGTGCTTTTATTACACTAGGGCGAGGAGCAAAAAAAGGCAAAGTCTGCCAGCTTGTTAAGGTGTCAGCAGGTCCAAAAACACTAGCCAAAGGTGTTAAAGTTTTAAACAGTATGATATCAAGTGTTAGAAGAAAAATGTTTCTAAAGAACAGAAACTCTTGCAAATATTGTCAATATCACAATACAGAACACTGTAAATAATTTAACTATAAACTTTTTTTGATATAATTGAGATCAAAGAGGTTTTAATGAATAAGAAAAAGTATAAAGTTTTAGTTCTTTCTGATCATGCCTTGTCAACCAGTGGCGTTGGTACACAGACAAGGCATTTGATCAATGGATTACTAAAAAAAGGTTGTTGGTCTTTTAGGCAGTTTGGTGCTGCTATTAAGCATACTAACTACGACACAGTAGTTGTCAACGAAGACTTTATTATCAAGCCGATCGATGGTTTCGGCGACCCCAATCTTATTAGAGTTACTTTAGCAACAGAAAAGCCTGATATTCTTTTTATCTTCACAGATCCACGATTTTTTACCTGGCTTTTTGAAATAGAAGACGAAGTTCATCAAATGTGCCCAATAGTTTGGTGGCATGTTTGGGATAACTATCCTTATCCTAAGTTTAACGATTTGTATTATCAAGCTACTGATACTATTAACTGTCATTCACATATGACTTATGAAATGATTAAAGAAGAAGGATCACATGCAGACAAAACATTTTTTATACCGCATGCAATTCCCGACAATCTTTACGGTCCTTTAGATGAAAATCTTACTAAGCAAAATAAAATAACGCTTCTAGGTGAAGATAGAAAAGATCATTTTGTTGCACTTTGGGTCAATAGAAATGCAAAGAGAAAAAGGCCTAATGACGCTTTAATGACATGGAAACTTTTCTTAGACAATTTAGAAAAAGATTATGGGCATAGAAATGCGACCCTGATTATGCATACTGAACCTACAGATCAAGAAGGACCTAACCTTTTTGAAACTTCAAAGGTTTTAGGTTTAGAGCAGAATGTTTTCTTTTCTAGAGATAGAATAGAATTTGACAAGATGAACGTAATCTATAACATCGTTGATGTATGTTTTACTATGTCTTATGCTGAGGGCTTTGGCCTTTCTACTCTTGAGTCTATGATGACTGGCACGCCAATTGTTGCTCCTAAAACAGGAGGTCTAACAAGACAGGTTGTCGATCATAGAGACGGCACAGAAAACGGAGTAGCTTTGCCCATTGTTGTCAAGTCGCTTGTAGGAAGTCAAGCTGTGCCTTATATTTACGAAGATTATGCTAGTATTGAGGACGCTGCGAAAGCGTTAAGAAAACTACACGATATGAATGATGAAGAAAAGTCAAATCTCAAGAAAAAAGTTTTTGATTATGCACATACAGAATTTTCATATCAGAAAACTGTAGACTTATGGCACGAAAGCATGCTTAATACTATTAAAGAGTTTAAGTCTTACAAATCTTGGGAAAAATTTACTTTTTAAGGAAAAATAATGAACGTACTTTTAAGAGCACCTTTGCTTACAAATAGCGGCTATGGAGTTCATTCGAGACAAATATTTGAATGGATGTTAACCAGAAAAGATTTTGATGTAACAACGCAACCCCTGCAGTGGGGCGCAACTCCGTGGATTGTAAATCCACATGCAGATGATGGAGTTTTTAACAAGATTATGGAAAGATCTAAAGACTTAACTAACAAAGTTTTTGATCTTACTTTTCAAGTCCAGTTGCCAGATGAATGGGATCCAAAATTAGGCAAGTTTAATGTAGGAGTAACTGCTTTAGTTGAAAGTGATAAATGTAATCCCCAGTGGTTCAATAATCTTTCAGCCATGAACAAAATTGTTGTTCCTTCAGAGTTTACTAAAAAAATTATACAAGATACATTTGGCAATATTTTTGATAGTAAATTGCATGTAATACCTGAATGGTTTAATGAAAAGATATCAGAAAAAACAAATAAAAATAAAATAGACAAAAGACTCAGATTTGAAACAAAGTTTAATCTATTGACAGTTGGGACATTAACATCTGCAGATACTCAGGCTGATAGAAAAAATCTTGTTAATACAATCGCTTGGGCAATTGAAGCTTTAGAAGGACAAGAAAATACTGGAATTATTGTTAAAACATGTCTAGGGAGAGGTTCAGTAAAAGATAGAGCTATGACAAAATCTGCAATAGATCAGATCGTAAAAAGGTTTAGAAAATCTGATTTTCCTAAAATTCACCTTCTTCACGGAAATATGACGAAGCAAGAAGTAAGTGATCTTTTTAAATCAGGAAGAATTCAAGGTTATGTATCAGCAACAAGAGGCGAAGGATACGGTCTTCCTCTTGTTGAAGCAGCCGCAGCAGGTATACCAGTTATTGCAACAAATTGGTCTGGTCATTTAGATTTTTTGGAAGATAAATTTTTAAAAGTTGATTATGAGTTAAAAACAATACCTGATAATAGAATCGATAATAGAATTTTTGTCAAAGGTGTTAGATGGGCCGAACCTTCAAAAGACTCATTTGTTCAAAAAGTTAAAGAAGTTAAACAAAACCAACAAAAACATCAAGATGTTGCTAGATCCTTAAAAAAAGATATTCATAGAAAATTTTCAAAAGAAAAAATTTGTAAAAAATATAATAAATTTTTAGAAGGGTGCTTTTAAATGGGGTTAATAGAAATACTTACAGTTTGCGTGGCTGTCCTATCTTTTGCCTTGATTTTTTCTCTTTATAAACTTTTTAGGTTTTCTATGATATTGATTAGTCTAGAAGATTCTTTAGAAGAATGCTTAGACTTGCTAGATGAACGATATAAAGCAATGTCAGAAATTCTTGAAATACCTGTCTTTTTTGATTCAACAGAAGTTAGAAGAGTAGTAAGTGAAATTAGAATGTCAAGAGATTCTTTGGTTGTCGTCGCAAATAAACTTACAGAAAGCTATGGGAGAAAAATTGAAATTAAAGAAGACAATCAGGCGTCGTAAAAAGTCTAAACCTTATTTTGGCGTAGATGTTCATGACGCAATAGTAGAGTATCAAAATACTCAATGCGAAGAAGAAAAACATGAAATTTATGAAACGCAAATAAAAGCAGCGTTTGAAAAGCTATCAGAGAATTTAATCTATATTTACGGCTTTAGTCGCGATCAAGATCATTTTTATATACTTAAATCTGATTGTGTATCTTTTCTCTATGAAACTCTTTATAAGTTTGATGCAAGCCAAGGAAGCAAAGCATTTTCTTATTTTAATGCTTGTGCCAAAAATCATCTTTTGGCAGGTGCAAAGAAAACGCAGAAAAACAAAATAAGAAATATTTCAATTAGTGATATGCAAAGTCTTAGCACTTTTGAAAAAGAGATGGTTGAGTCTCATCAAGTAATACCGTCGCAAGATGATATTTTTATTAGAGAAGAAGACAAAGATATTCTTGCAGAAATGCTTCAAAAAATTAAATGCAAGCCACTTAATGAAAATGAAAAACTATGCATGAATGCTGTTATAACACTTTTTAAAAACATAGAAGAAGTTGAGTTTTTAAATAAACGAGCAGTTTTTGTATATCTTAGAGAGATATCAGGTCTCAATCCTAAACAATTAAGTTCTTCACTTTCTAATATTAGAAAATACTATAGAGATATAGTTAAGAATGACGATCATTTTATTTTATTTGGATAAAAAATGAAAAAGCAAGAAAAGACACTAGAAGATAAAATTAAAGATTTTTCTGATCTTCTTGACGAATTAGAAAACACAAAAGATAAGAAGAAACTTTTGTGGAAAGAAGCATACAATAATGCATTAAATGATAGATCTTCAGCGTCTATACTTGTTGACGACTTACTTTTGCAAATCCAAGGAAATTTAAATAATCACCAGCAGTTTGGTACTATTATGACAAAATATTTAGAAAGAATGTCAAAGTCTAATGATCAAATATTAAAGCTGGCAGAATTAATATCAAAAGAAGAAGAAGCTGCTAATGCAATATCTCCTGATGATATTTTTAAGGAAATATCTGAATGAGAAAATGGACAAGAAGAACAGCTCTAAACGAAGCGCATGGGGATCCATCCTCTACAGTAAGTAATTTTCAAAAAGATCAGCAAGATGCCGGGACTTTAGCTTCTACAGAAATAAAAGAAAGCAGCTTATTTGAATCAGTAATTGTAGAAGAAGTTATATCAAACCCAGAAGAATATTTCAACAGACCCTGGCCAGAAGAAGATAGAACATATGACGGTAAACCCTTGACTTTGGGTGACGTTTTCTCAGAAAGAGTTAAGATAGACGACAAAGATGTCCCTATTTCAAACCCATGGCAAATAGAAACTCCGAGCTTAATAGATTTTATACCGCCTAATTCTATTAAAGGCTTTAGAGTGAAATCAAAAAACGGTGGGTCTGGTTCTAAATCAATTATATGCTTTCCTTTTTTCTCTTCTCATTTATCATTGCCAGTAAAACCTGGAGAGACTGTATGGGTAGCTAGTATTGAAGGGCGTTATTACTGGATTTCTAGAAAGCCTTCTTTGCGTCAAATAGAAGATCTTAACTATACGTTTGACGACAGAGAAGAAAACGTAAAAAATATTAAAGATAGCTTAGATGTTAATACATACGTTCATTTTGAAGGAAAGTCTAGCTTAGGAAATAGTATAGACTTTCAAAGTATTATGATAAACTCTCTTGCGTATAAAGAAGAATTTACAGGAGAACCTGTCCCTAGAAACAGTAAAGACTGCGGAGATTTATTACTTCAAGGATCTAATAATTCTCACATCTATCTAGGAAAAGAAAAATTTGAAATAGAAAACACAATATCACAAGAAGTTTTTACAACAAATGGATTGATTGATTCAGCCACACCAGAAAGAAAGCCTATTTCTCCTGCTATTGATATATGTGTATTAAGAAAGAAAAATGAAATATTTAATCTAAAAAATGCAACTTTGTCAAACAATATTAATAGTACACCTTCTGTAGAAGCAGAAGAAATGTCAGCAGTATCTTCTCAACACAGAGATACAAACTTAAGATATTATGAAAATGAAAAATCCAGAGATATATCAGGAAAAGAAATATTTCCAGAAGAATTTTACGATTCAGATATCTATAATTGTATTGCTCGTGTCTATATGACAAATGCAACCACTATCGATGATATTTTATTTACACCAGATTATTTAGGTGAACCTGATATGTCGGCAGCTCCTCAAGATGTTACAGGAGTTGGAAATTACGGGACAATGGTAGCACTGGGTTCAAATGCAAGGCTGGTAGGGACTGAAACTGTTAAAATTCACAACATTGCAGGTTCAAGTGGTATTCAATTTACACCACAAGGTGATGTCATTATTTTTGCAAATATTGAAGGTGGCGCTAAAATAGTTTTAGAGTCAGGAGGAGATATTAGAATTGTTCCGGGTACAAATGGCATTCTTAAGCTAGGAAGTGATGATGCAGACGGTGTACCGCTAGGTGGCAGTCAGTTTGAAACTGCAAGTCCTATTGAAGGAATTGTAGGATATACACCTGCTACAACAACTTCTGGTGGTCTCATTGCTGATCCATCTGATTTAGATCGTGCAAATCCTGCGGCCGGATTACCTAAATATTCTTCTAAGTGCTTATTTAAGTGAGGATTTTCAATGAGCACACTTGAAAAAATTGGTTTTTTTGACGGAGAAGATGACGAAGGAGCCAGAGTATCTTTTAGAAATAGAGTAAAAAAAGTTTTGCAAGATGGTGGAGGTAGTGTAATGGGTGTTCCTATTCCATTACCTTTGCCCTTTCAAGAGCTGGCTGCTATGCAAGCTGAGGCCTTAGAAGATAATGAAGATTTAGGCGCAATAGAAAGTTCTTTTGTTGCAACTGCTAGACATATTGACAAAATGCTTCCAGAAAATGTAATAAATCCTCCTATAATGGACCCCACAATGGTTCTTCCTGACTTTCCAAACATTTTAATTGATTTAGGAATTGAAAATCCTTTAGAATGGATAGAAACAAACAGAGACGAACTGCTTAATATCGATATTGAAGCACTTTCACAATGCAATAATGAAGATTTTGTTAAATCAATTAATGCAATCGATCCTACAGTTGATGTAGAAGAAGGAACCAAATCAATTAATGAATCAGGTGTATGTGGTTTTGATCTTCCTGCTTTTGATATAAGTTTAGACTTTGACCTTCCTGATTTTACTTTTGGATTTACACCTGTAGAACTTTTTGCTATTCCTATTACTCAACTACAGCCTTTTCAAATTAATTGGACTATGCAATTTTTT
>Ga0222718_10001778_pt1 | contig 20055 bp, 14 predicted proteins | sample C33_27DmetaG_FD_165045 | JGI IMG/M metagenome (GOLD analysis project Ga0222718, IMG submission 165045) | Estuarine water microbial communities from San Francisco Bay, California, United States - C33_27D | ecosystem: Environmental > Aquatic > Marine > Unclassified | place: USA: California... | reverse complement strand
TCAGTTGTACTATCTTCTTCAGTTGTACTATCTTCTTCAGTTGTACTATCTTCTTCAGTTGTACTATCTTCTTCAGTTGTACTATCTTCTTCAGTTGTACTATCTTCTTCAGTTGTACTATCTTCTTTAGTTGTACTATCTTCTTTAGTTGTACTATCTTCTTTAGTTGTACTATCTTCTTTAGTTGTACTAGTCTCTTCAAAAGCAGTCTCTTCAATAGGAGGCTCTTCAAAAGCAGTCTCGTCAATAGGAGGCTCTTCAAAAGCAGTCTCTTTAAAATCAGGCTCAAACTCATCTACAATATACACCTCATCAGTAGACTCGTTGATGACCTTGGACTCTATCGCATCATAAGTAATCTTCTGCGTTTCCGCTAACTTTGCGTCGAATGTTGTACCCGTAGTTTCATTTTCTGTTTTAGCATCTGTAGTATTGTCATTAAGGTCAGTAGAAAGGTCAGTAAGCTCATTGGTGACGCTACCGATTAATTCATCCGTGTTGGTATTATGTGGAGCTGCATAATTTATATATAGCATTCCTGCGGCTGAATAAAAATAGGATGATTGTAAGGTTTTAAATACTGCTTGGTCAAAATTTAATATGGTCGTAGCATTAAGAATTAGATCCAATTTATGGCTGGTGGACGTAACCATATAATTTTTAAAATCAATCGTTCCAGCTGTCAAAGTCAGCGACGCTTTGGTAGCAAGTTCAGAGCCGGGATAGGGATACGAATTTGCTGATGTTATGTTGGTGTAAAAAGTAATTTTATTTGCGCTGTCACTGCCGGTCGAGATTGACACATCTATGCCGTTGTCTAAGGCAAGTTCTATTTGATCAGCATATAGTGTGGTAGTAAATGTAGCAACCATATCTCCGCTAGGCCCATATCCATAATTGTTCAGGAAAGCCACTAGAGAATAATTTCCATCTATATCATTTTTTGCATATACATCGAAATTCTCTTGTTTTGCGGGGTCTGAATTGACAATATTAATATCATACGGATCGATGAACCATAAACCGTTAGCCCCCATCGGTGCGTGTGCATCTATTCCAATCCCTAAAGTGTTGAGATAATAGCCGGAGGTTTCTATCTGCCCACCACTCCCACCTTGGGGTCCGCCACGGGCAATAAATTGTCCGTTGGCATAGGTTTTAGAGAGCGAATTCGTGATGTCTGACCAGGCGACGATCGTACCCCCATCTCCTAAAACTGTGGCACTCGCATCTAGGATGGCACTAGGCGCGATGCTGGTGTAAAGGGCTTGCTGCATAGTGCCTTGACCTTGCCATTGACCGCCTACATAGATGTTACCGCCGCCCAATGTACCTTGCGCGTTCAGGTAGGCATTCGCACCGATCTCGGTCTCAACACCGGAGATGCTGATGGTGCCGCCTATGCCATCAGCCTGGCTGACATCCACAGTCCCATCAATAAAGGCTGACCCTGATCCGGCAGCAAGCGTAATGTTCTCAGCTTCGATCGTGCCTGTGGATCGAACCATACGAACCACGCCGTTGGTTGATACCAGCTGGTCTATGCTATCTGGGGCGTTAATCGATTGATCCACCACGGTCTGTACCGCGTTGACTTTAAATTGGACCGTTTGTTCGGCTGTCACACTCCCGCTGTTCTGAATTAGACTCTGCGCCTGACTTTCGCTCATGGAGACATTGATGCGTCCTGACGGACTAATAGTTAGTGCCACATTCTCCCCCGAGGCAAGGACCACATCCCCTTCGCTGGCAGACAGTGAACCGGTGTTAGTGATCTGCGGTGCGATAAGGGCAAGATAGCCACCATTGATGGTTCCGTCATTGACAATCACTCCGGATTGGTCCTGCTGGAACAGGTACTGATCGGACATGAATTGCGTGTCACTTATGCTTTGAGTCGATGTGACCAGGGCCCCGACATTAACGTTGGCCCCTTGACCAAAATACACGCCACTAGCATTTAACAGAAAAATCTGGCCGTTGGCATTGAGGTTACCTAAAATCTGCGATGACGTATTGCCGGTAACCCGGTTAAGCATCACAGAACTGCTCGAAGGTTGGTTAAAGTTCACCACCGCATTTTGTCCGATATTAAATGTTTGCCAGTTAATAATCGAGCGGTCGGTCAATTGATGGATTTGCATCGTGCCGACCGTTTGTTCGATAGTCGCCTGACCTTGGACCACCACACCCTGGGTGGGTAGGGTTAGGTCTTGGGCCATCGTCAGGCTGCTATAGCATGCCATCTGAGCAATGCATACGCTGGCCACTACCTTCTGGGCTAATCCGACTTGCTTGTTTAGGGATGGCTGTTTACTTTTCATCGCTTAGCAACACTTTGCACTAGGTTATATATTATCATTAAAAAGTCACCGCTATACTTACCCAGCCCCGGGTACTCCTGCTGGTGCCATCGTTGTCGTTGCCGTTTGTCTCCCCGGAATTACTGCCTACCTTGGTGGCGACGTTGGCCAATAAGCTGGTGTTGGGCAATACCTGCCACTGTAAACCCACGCCTACCCCTTGCAGTTCGTATGAGTTTGGCATGGTTGGGTTAGCGTTATTCCAGTTCGCATAGAGCTGTTTGTTTTGCTTGATGTAGCCGAAGTCGTAAAACACTTTGGTTCCCAGCTTGGCTGTCAGTTGGTGCCGTAATTCCAGCTGACTCAGCAGGCCAATGTCGCCATTCGCCTCCGATGTCGGATACGCCCTGACACCATTAGCACCACCCAGTGACATTTTTCGTGAGGAGTCGAGGTTACGATTGAGGGCGCGTTGGGCCGTCACTATCCACCATAAAGTGGTCGAGGGTAACAAGGATTGTATGCGCGTAAAATTAATATTTACTTTGCTGTAGCTGCCATGCGTTCTTGCCGCTGCAAGATCCGCAGCTTGGTTGACGGCATTACCTTTGAGGTTGGTATTTCCATGCTCAAAACTCGTGGTGAGACTGGTATACCCACCCCCCAAAAGGCTATCACTTAAGCCCAGATTAAGGGTGCCAACCCAGCTATCTATTTCGTTATCGGAGGTCTCCACGTCAAGCGATTCATTATCGTAGTCACTGAGGCTGTAGTCGAGCTTGAGGGACATTGCAAGACCGTCGAGCATATCAAAGGGCCGAGAAAGTGAAAAGGTTTGGGTTTTGGAGTCACCTTCGGCATCAAGCGCGGCGAACGGTGAACCCAGTCGATAATCCATGTTGGTGAAAAGGTAGGCCACTTTTGTACCGTCATTGAATAGAGGGTAGTTAGCGCTTATGGCATAGTAGTCCAGATCCTCGTCAGACCTCAGGTACTGGAGATTGATTTGCTCCCCTTGATGCAGTAGGCTGTTGGCACTGAGGTTTAGCATGGCACGGCCATACCCGGTACTTTTACTACCATGGTTATCAATCACTAATCCACCGCTAAACAGAGAGGGGCTGACGGCGTTGACGATGATGTCGGTCTCACCCGCGGCAGCGCCTTGCTTAAGGTCTAGGCTGGCGTTAACCCCTGGGACGGCGTCGAGGTTAGCGACCGATTGATCAAGGACATTAATGCGAACCGGTTCACCTGGTGTTTGCTTTCTCTCGATGAAGGCCCTGGCACGGCTATCCGAGAAGCGCAGCGCCTCGTCGGTATTCATGATAATCTTGCCAACGCGGCCTTCGTAGATGGTTAATGCGACATCAAAGCTCGTAATGTCTTGTTCGTCAAAGATGGCGGTCGCCCAGTAACCTTTGGAGCGATACAGTGCGATGATATCCAGACGCAACCGGTCAAAATCTTTGAGGCTTAATTCCTTGTTCAGGTAGCGGCTGGTAACTTCTTCTAGCAGCTCTGAGCTGACCAGGACATTGCCTTTAATGGTTATGGTTTTAATTAATACCCGCGTTACATTGCTGTCATCGATATCAAATTCATCAACCAGCGGAGCTTGCTCAGTCGGAGCAGGCAGCGCATCAATACCTTGGGTTGAGGGCAGTGTGCGTTCGATCGTACCCGCCGCATTCGGCGTCGCCGCCCCTGCTAGCACTAAGCTATGGAAGGTGAGCAAACAAAAAATAAGTAACAGTCGACGCAATAGAATTCGCTTATTAATTAAAGACGCGAATATTATAGGCTTATTGGCACAAAAGGGGCATTTTTTATCAGTTGCACATTATTTGACGAAGCTCGCTGGAACATAGCTAAAGACTAATAATCAATACAGTGGCATCATCATGCAGGGTTAATTTTCCTGACAACAAAAGGCGGCGTATACCTTGGTAGCGTTCAAAGGCATTTTTACCTTGTTGTTGGTAAGCTACTTTGGCGAAACCTTTCACCCCTAACTCCTCGTTATTCAGCTTTGCTTCGGTTACCCCATCTGTCGTGATATAGATTGATTCACCCGGCTTTAAAAGGAGACGCTCCGTCGTCGGCATAAAGTCAGCAGGCGAAACCGTGCCAATTGGTGGTGCGGTAATCCCGAAGGTTTTGAGTTGGCTACCGGCGAGATAGATCGTCGGATTGTGGCCGCAGTTGACCATCTCCAGGCTCCCGTCGGTGGGATTAAGCCACCCTAGAACGAGGGAGACGAAGCGGCTGTCGTTGTCCGTCTCACTCAGCAGTTGGTTCATGGCAATAGCAATCTCATGGGGTTCAAGGCGCTGCTGGGAGAAAATTTTAAAGAGGGAGGAGCAGCGGGCCATCATGATGGCAGCCGGCACACCCTTTCCGGATACGTCCCCCTCAATGAAGGCCATGCGATCACCGACCATAAAGTAGTCGATGAAGTCACCCGATAGCATGCGATAAGGCAGGACCCCGCCGGATATTCCTTTAAATTGTTGCGGGTTTGGGAACATCATCGTCTGCACATGTTCAGCGTCTTTAAGATCTTTTTCTAACAGTTTGTCGAGCACAACCTTGCTACCCAGTTGGACGTTTTTAATAGCAATGCCTAAGTTCGACGCCAGTGACTCGAAGAGGCTAACCTCGTCCTCTTTAAACAATGGACCCTTTTTAGGCGGTAACTTTTTTAGTGCCAGCAGGCAGCCAAAGACTTCGTCACCAAAAGTGACTGGAACCGTCATTGCCTCCACCAGCTGGCAGGCGAATGATTTTTCCATGGACGGAAGGTGGTTAGGCTGCGATTTTAAGTTAGCGAGGACCGTTTTTTTAGCGGTAAAAGATGCCTCTAGCCAAGCGGTGTCTGGGGCAAGGATCAGGCCTTTGTGTTTATCATCCCCGTGCGTGAAGGCACATTGAAAGTGTTGGTGCTGCGGGTTGTATTCAAAATACAGCGCAGCGTCTGCCTTGATGCTACTTAACACTTGCGGCACAAGCTGGTTGAGTGACTGGTAGATATCACCCGATGTGGCGTACTGCTGCATCACCGCCGTAATCAGTTCGTTGGATTCGAGTTTTTTTAAGATCCCTTTTTTGAGCAGCGCTTCGAGCAAGGAGTGACTAAAGTAGGTCCCAAGAAATCCGCTCAGGATAATGCTGGCGGAGGCAGGTACGTTGATGACCATCCCCGCCTGCACAAAGCCATAAGCGGCACCGGAAACTAACAGCAGTCCGACAAAAAGGAGCAAGCCTAGACTGATGGCCATGGATTTCTTGGCGATCATAAAGCAGAGGCCGCCGCCGAACAAAAGCGACGCCAGGTAGACAAGGTGCTCGGTTAAGGGGTGGGCGATTAAAAAGCGTTGGACAACCAGCTGCTCCATGATGTGGAGATGGAACAGGGGGCCGGGAATAACATCCTCAAGGACCGAGGCATGGGTGTCACCCAAGCCTTTAGCCGAGGCCCCAATCACCACAATCTTACCGTCGAGTGCGACCTGGCCTTGCAAGACATCCAGCGCTGACACCCGTTGGTATCGACTCATATGACCTATATGCAGGGAGAGGCTGCCATGCAGGTCAACCATACTGGTTAGCTCGCCGGTTTTTATGGCGAGGCCATTATAATTATCGGTGAGCTTAATTACGTGGTTCGGCGCGCCCTGGGCTACCCTGAGTGTATCCAGCCCCAGGGCAGGGTAGAGGTTACCTTGGGCCTCTAATATAAGGGGTGTCTCGCGGATGAGCCCCTCTTTAACCTGGGTATTAATAAAGCCATAACCCTGGGCCTTGTCCAATTTTTTAATCGGCGTAATCAAACCGCCTGGCGGGGGAAGGTATTGGTTGACGTTGCCGATGCTGACAAAGCGGCTCTTGATCGTAATGTCGTTTGAGGCGTTAGCTACCTCACTCACGGCGAAGGAATAAACTATCGGGTGCTGTCGGCCTAACTCGCCCAGCGCGGTGTCGCCATCCTGCATTTTTTTTATCCGTATTTTTTCACCGAGGTACGCTTCAATACTCTCGCGCGAGAAACGATCCGGCTCAGCAAATAAAATGTCTAAGGCAATCGCGGATGCACCAGCCTCGATCGTCTTAGCTACCAAAGATGCAGTCAGTTTTCTTGGCCACGGCCACTGCCCCATCTCCTTAAGGCTGTTCTCGTCAATATCGACAAAAGCAAACAGCTCGGCGGTCTCGGGGTAGAGGGACTCGAACGGGTAGAGCTCGGTGTAGGTGTCAAGGCTAAAGGTCTTGCTGATAGCGTTAACATTAAAGGCATTGACGAGGAAGATAGCGTAGACGAGCAGCATCAGAAAGATACCGATCAGCATCGGCTGGAACAGTTTTATGAGTAGCGCCTTCATTGGACCATTTTAAACTAAGCTGAGGCGTGCGAAAAATAAAATTTAGTGCTTGACCGACGCCGCATCAAACCTGAGCTGCGCGAGGTTGCCCTGCCGGTTCTCGCTGATGCTAAATGATAAGGTATTTTTTTTGACAAGCGCAATTCCCATACCGCCTTTCTCAGTGGGTTGGCGGGCGACATCGAGAAATAAATGGGGCTGACAGGGGGCACCAAAGTCTTGGATAGCGGCCGTATAAATAGCCTGACTATCCTGGCTGATGGTGATGACGATGTTCTTACCTTGCTCGCCATGGTAGACGTAGCGCAGCACATTTTGCACGACTTCATTGATGACCAGTGAAAAAACGAACAACGGTTCACCCGACAGTGTCGGCAGCGAGAGTTTAAGCCAGTCCCTAATCTCTTCCTGGAGGGACGGGTTCGAGACGAAATTTTTTTTTATCAGCATAAAAAAAAAGCCACGGGCAAGCGCAGCTTTTTTTCCAATTAGAAGGGGATTAGAATAGCAACACTTACGCTATTTTATGACCCTATACAGCACCATTCATGGCAGATAGTGTAACGCCTGGGCCTGCTGTAAGTGTACCAGCTAGACAAACAAATGATGTCACGGTTCGGCCATCAACTACAATCTCAATCTCACCGTTATTGTCTGGAGTATCTGCAGTACCACAGGTCAAAGCAGTTGCGGCAACCACTGTGACAGAAGTATCTATCGTATAATCTCCACCGTATGGGTTTGTACTGGTATTGTTAACCAGAATAGCCGTGACACAAGTCTTAACTTTATCGCCACACGAAGCACTATTAGGACTAGTAACCCCTGCTGAAACCGCCATGTCTTCGTTAGTTAATGTTGTCACTATTGTATCTAAGTTAGCCTGTGCTGTTTTCGATTTTGCTCCATCAATGTAGGCATTGTAGCCTGTCGTTCCGACCGCCGCTAAGATTCCGATAATGGCAATCACGACTAACAGCTCGATAAGTGAGAAACCTTGTTGTAACGTTTTCATAATGTATTCCTTATAAATTTAATAAAAAATCTCAGGAAAAATCACCCGGCTTAAAATCAAGATCATCCGAATCTTTTTTCTCGTCTTCTTGTGATTGTAAGGGTGAGCTATCGTCCATGTCAAGTTCTAATTCGCCGGTATCAAAATCATCCAGGTCAATGCCCCCCTCCAAATCCTCTGTATCATCGCTGGAAAGCTCTGGTGCCGTCTCCTCAGCACCGGTTTCTGACGGTGCGGATTCAATTTTTTTTGCCTTAAAGGTGGATTGTAGTCCAGCCATATTAATGACCTTAAAGGCCTCCTCGGAGAACGGAAGGAATTCGCAGGTCATGCCGTTGTCGGCTGCCACGCGCTTCGAAAAGAGGAGCAGGGCGACCGCCGACGAGTCCAGGTAATCAATGTGGCCTCCATCGACGATGAGCTTATCGGCGCCGGCCTTAGGCTCATTGGTTAAGGCCTCTTTGATTTCTGAGGTCTCAGATAAATCCACCGTTTCAAAAAGCCTTAAGGTTAATGATGCCTTGCTTAGGTCTAGCTTAATTTGGTAACTCATAACGCGTCCTCCGCTTTAATTAATCCTTTTGTCAGGAGCATTTCTTTGTACTTATTCATCAACAACATGCCGTCTTTGGCGCCGGTCTGCATCATATTCGCAATTTGTTGGATCTTGTTCTCGCGGATCAGATTGGCAATGCCCGGGGTGTTAACCATTACCTCAAAGGCGCCAATGCGTCCGCCTGCCTTCCTTTTTAAGAGCTGCTGGGTCATGACCAAGCGGAGTGACATAGCGAGCTGAGCCCTGCTTTTATTCTGTTCGTCAGACGGGAAGACATCGACCAGCCGGTTGATCGTCTCGGGTGCGCCATTGGTGTGGAGGGTCGCAAAGACCAAGTGACCGGTTTCCGCAGCACTCATGGCCATGGACACGGTTTCATAATCCCTTAACTCCCCCATCAAAATGACGTCCGGATCCTGCCGAAGGGCCCCTTTTAGGGCGGAGGCAAAGGTGTCGGTATCACTACCTACCTCGCGCTGCGTGATGATTGATTTGATGGGTTTATGGATAAACTCAATGGGGTCTTCGACGGTAATAATGTGCTCGGATCGGGTCCGATTAATTTTATCAATCATGGCGGCCAATGAGGTTGACTTACCTGATCCGGTAGCACCCGTGACCAACACCAGTCCGTCCCTCTGGTTCAGGCAGTCATGAACGGCAGGGGGCAAACCTAAGTCATCAATATGCGGCACCTTACTGATCACCACCCTTGAGACAAGCGCAAGACCATTCTTTGTTTTTAGTGCCGAGCCTCTGAAGCGATAGTCGTCAATTTGGTAAGCAAAATCGACGTCGTGGGTAGCGATGAATTGGTCGTGCTGCACGTCCACGAGTTCTGCTTTAAGAAAGTTTTCTATGTCTTCATGGCTGACCGGGTACTCGGGAAATTCTATCAGCTCGCCCGATATTCTCGCCACGATGGGTAGGTTGCTGTGGATATGAACATCCGAAGCCTTATGCTTTTCCAGCAGCGCTCTGATGTGAGTGTAAATGGGATTGTCCATGTTAGCCTATCATGTCTCCTGAACTAAATATTGGTAAGTACAAGGCTATAACCATCGCGCCTATCATACCGCCGACAAAAACAATCATGAGGGGTTCAATCACTGATGTCAAGCCCTCGACGGTTGATTCAAATTCTTCTTGATAGTAGCGTGCGATCGAGGTTAGCATCTCGTCCATGTTACCGGTTGACTCGCCAACCTTGATGAGCTGGGCAAGGTCTGCAGGGAAGACTTGCTCTTCTTCGAACAGAATGGACAGCGGTACCCCTGAAACAACGCGCTCACTGATGCGCTCAAGGGCCTCAGAAAACTTTGCATTGGTGGAGATCTTAACGGCCACCTGTAAAATATCTGCCACACCAATACCGGCCGCGAACAAGTTGGACATTAGCAGGGCGAGCCGACTGACCGTCGACTTGATGAGAATATTACCAAAGATCGGCAGTTTGAGCATGACCCCCGCGACAAACGATTTGTAGGGGTAAACATACCTCATGCCTAACTTGTGGCTGCCGCTGATGACTATGAAATAGAGAATGAGTTTTAATATGTTCCCCCCCTCGGTAATCCAATCACTGGCATTGACAATGACCTGGGTCGGGGCGGGCAAAGTTTTTCCTGACGACGCGTACATCTCAGTGAAGGTCGGCACCACAAAGACCATCATGCCCCACATGATTAGCGTCGTCACCACTACAAGGGTGATGGGGTAGAACATGGCGCTCTTAATGCCTGATTTTATTTTTTGCATCCGCTCTTGACCCTCAACTACCCGGTCGAGAAAGGTGTCCAGTTGGCCACTCATCTCTCCGGCCTCAATCATATTACAGGTCACCACATCAAAGTAGCGGGGGTGTTTATTTATTGCCTCTGACAGAGGGATGCCTAGATTAATATCCTTAGCCACTTTGATGATGACGCCCCTCAGCACAGGATTGCTTGTTTGCTTGGAGACCAACTCCAATGCGTCAAGGATCTGTAGCCCACTGCGCACCATAGTGGCAAGTTTTTTCATGCACAGAAGCATGTCTTTTTCTGGCACATTACCAAAAGGCCCCCAGGTGATGGCGGTCTCCGAAGGGTCACGTTTTTGTTTCTTAACCTTAATGCTGATGCCGCTAAACTTGCGCCCTTTTAGGTCGGCCATAACGATGGTGCGATTTGGTGCCTCTAGCTCCCCCTTAACGCGTCGACCATTTCTGTCTTTCGCTTTGTAGGTAAAGGTTGGCATAAGCTTAGCTTTCTATGTTGAGACAGTTTTGGAACTCTTCAATTGAGAGGATACCCTTAGCGACATATTCGCGGGCAATTTCCTGCATGGTTCTGAAGCCGTCTTTGCGTGCGGCCGCTAAAATTTCTGGAGCCTGCGCGTTTTGTAAAATGGCCTGTTCAATTTCATTGGTCATACGGAGCACCTCATAAATTCCCTGCCGTCCTTTAAGGCCAGACCCACCACAGACCTTACAACCCGAACCTCTTTTGGCTTTGACATTCGCAGCCTCCTCAGCAGAAAAACCAATTTTAATGAGATTCTCTTTGGTTGCCCTTGGATCGTCTTCCAGGCAGCCTTGACAACTTTTTTTTGCCAAGCGTTGCGCGACGACAATCGTCAGTGCGGAGGAGATCATAAAGTTTGGGACCCCCATGTTTTGAATACGGGTAATGGTGGCAATGGCGTCGTTCGTGTGCAGTGTCGATAAGAGTAAGTGCCCGGTCAAGGCTGCCTTGATGGCGATATCGATGGTCTCTTGATCACGGATTTCCCCTACCAGGATTACCTCAGGATCTTGCCGCAGAAAGGCGCGTAAAATATTGCTGAAACTAAGGCCAATTTTTTCATTGGCTTGAACCTGCCCGGCCCCCTCCAGGTAGTACTCGACGGGATCTTCGGCGGTGAGGATATTGACATCCGGCTTATTAATGTACTGCAGGGCACCGTAAAGCGTGGTAGTTTTTCCTGAGCCAGTGGGGCCGGTGACTAAAACCATGCCTTGTGGGGCTTCGATGGCGTCAATAATTTTCTTGTAATCATTCTTATCAAATCCCAGCTTATCTAAGGAAAGTGCTGGGTCGCCAGCCAACAGTCGCATCACAATCCGCTCCCCATTTTTGGTCGGCATGATATTAAAACGGAAGTCTATGTCCTCACTTCGCGGTCCTTTAAAGGTGATGGCACCATCTTGGGGAAGCCTGCGCTCTGAAATATCACAGTCCGCCATAATCTTAAAGCGGGCGATGATGGACGGATAATTTTTATAGAGGTATTCACCGTAATTTTTTTTTATGGTCATGCCACCGTCAATGCGCATCCTAATTTGGGCTATATCCCTAAAGCATTCTATGTGGATATCTGAGGCCCCACTCACAATCGCGTCCATTAATACCTGGGCACAAAATTTAATTACTAAATCGGGGTCGGCTACCTGCCACTTTTCGCGGAACTTAAACTTTCTTAAAGGTTGCAGTGGTTTAGCTTTTGCTGCGTCGGCTTGGGGTGTACTTTCTTCTTGCTCATCCTCGTCATCCTCGTCATCCGCGTCATCCGCGTCATCCGCGTCATCCTTTGCCTTATTTTTGGCATCAAGGTTGGTGGAAGCGGGACCGGAAGCCTTAGACTGGCTACTCAGTTTGCCGAGTTCATTTTTCACCGTATCTAGGTCATAGAGCATCTCTAGGTGGGACAAGGAAGTGATCTCAAATACGACCGTTGAATTGAGGGTCTCCCTTAAGGCAGCAGTTAAGGCTTTTTTGCCACTGGGGTCCAGGATTAATATTTTCAGCACCTTATCATCAAAGCGATAGGGCAGGATAGAGTGCTCTCTCAGGAGGTTAGCTGGCAGACTGCTCAGGGCGTTGGCCTGGATTTTTTCCTGCTCCGGGAAGGCTCGGCCGAGGCTGGCATTTTTTGATAAGAGCGAAACCAACCAATCTTCAGTTATTTTTTCTGCATGAATCAGGTTTTTTAAGTTTTTCGCCCAGGAAGATTGATCACCCGCTTCTATAGTCAGATCTGTTTTTTTAATTTTTGCCGCGTTAATGAGAGCCTTGAGAATTTTTTCACTGGTTTCATTGCTGTAATTAAGATCAAACATGGTATTTATTTATACAAGCTCAAGTTTAACGTGCATTTTTGTCTGCCATTATTTTTTCTTTAAGCCGCTCTCTTGCTGATTCCGCAGGGCCTTTTTTTGATGAACTGGATGATTTATTCTCGCTGGCAGCAGGGCTCGGCTCGGAAGCTGGTTCTTGGCTATTGAGATTCATTGGGTCGTTGACCGGAATGCTGTTCATAGGGATCAAGGCGATGTCACCATAAACGCTTGCCACATAGACACCAAAGTTATTAATTTTGGTAACCCAATAACCTTTGGGCCCTAAGGGCTGATCTTGGCTTACGGAAAGATTCATATTGATTAGGTCCTCGACATTAAAACCCATTTCTGATTTACTAAAAAAGAGGATGCCAGCCTGAGATAAACCAAGGTTAGCTTCTGGGCTTGGTATGTTTATTGTATCGGGATTGGCCGACTGCTCAACTAATGCTTGGTTACAATTAATATCCTTTGCATTGGTAGCGTAGGTGAAAAAGTGGCAGTGCGCTAAAGCAAGATGGCGAGTCTTAAATGGTCCGTAGGTTAACGTAAAATCTTCTGCCGAGTGTGTGGAGAATTTAATCGATAGATCTCTTGCTAAAAGATCACGGTAGCCCAACATTATTTTTTGTCCATACTGCAACAAGTTTTTTTTATCTGGATCGGTTTTGAGCGCAATAAAATAGGCGTTAAAGGTTGTTTGCGAATCTTTTCCCGTTGTATCATTGAGTGCGACATCGAAGGTGTTGGTCGCATTTAAGCTGGACACTCGATAGTAACGGTGATCATTCAATGAGCGCATGTCATCGAACCGTTGATTGCTATACACATCATCTTCAATCCGGTTGCTATCAAACTGCGTTGGACGGCTTACCCCGCGATTAAAGGGGTCTAGCAATTGATTCGATTCTTTTTCGGAGACTGCAGTTTTTTCCGATGGCGTTGTGTTTTCTGAAAAAGCTAAATTTCCCCAAAAAAGGGCCATTATTAGTAGGTATTTTATCATGGTAGTTTCCTATTATTTTTTTCTTGAGTAGTGGATTTTCCAACCGATTTGATCTGACTAATTATATAAGGCAACTCATAGACCACACGGTATTCGATGGCGCCATTAGTGTCGTTCATTACAATCTCTTCCATCGGAATCGACAGGTTAGGTAGATAGTTTATAAGCATATCGCGCGCGCGTAAATAATCTAAGTACTCGCCACGAAGATTAAGCGTGACCGTCATAAACTTAATTTCCCCGGGGATACTCTTGCGTAGCTTTTCTATTTTTTCATTGAGTACCGCCACCGCCTCTTTGGACAGCTTAGTTTCATTGCTTGCTGCGGCAGTTTGTTGGCCAGCCCCACGTTTTTCAGCCTTAAGTTTCTCCAAACGCGCAGCTAACTCCTGGGCCTTTTTGGCTTCTTCCTCTGCTATAAAAAAGGTTTGGTCGGCAGCGGGTTCAGCGATAGTGGGCTTAAGCACCTTGACCATGTTCGGTATGTCATTAAAGGCGACTTTTTGGTCAATAACGGCAAGGTTCTTTTTTTCAAAGGTTTCTGCTATCGGGCCTAACAGGGCCTTCACTTCGGTCAATGAAAGAAAGCGTTGAAGACTGTCATTAATCTCCGCGCTTAATGCTTGCTCTAGTTTTTGATTGTTGCTAATTATGCCTTTTATGTTATTGGTTTTACTTACAAGGTCGGGGATAACGGTATCTCTGACATGGTCTATGTGCTGTTTTGTTGAGTAGATCTGGAACAGATTATAGGCCAGCAGGACAAAGATAATTATTACAACAATCATGAGGCTTGCCCAAATCGGTTGCCGCGAGGATTTAGATAGGCTGATGTAAGTGGTGGAGTGAAACTGTTTTTTTTGCCGGCTCGGATCAATAAAGGTTTTCAATTTTTCGATTGCTGGCCGGAGGGTATTGTTATTGAAGACAGACAGAGTAGGTTTAGTTTCGCGCGATTTTTTTGCCACCGAGGCACCCTGAGCCGAATCAATTTCTGGCAATACCGTGGAATTGTCTGCCTTCTGCGGCACTTTTTTAGGGCTAAACCTCGATAACAATCGCCTCCATTGAGCCATAAATTGTTTCTTGACCCCTCCCTCGCGGACTGCCATTTTCTCCGCTGACTGTTCTTGTTGTTGAATTTCTTTGAGTAAGCTCTTAGCTCTTGGAGAAAGATTTTTCGGTTGTTTGTTATCTACGCTCATAGCTCACCCACCAAGTTACCAGTAATGCGAAAAAAGTAGTGCCCCCCGTTATTTTTTTTGTAGGTCGTAAGATTAAGCCCCTTAATTTTTTCTTGTTTGGAAAACTTACCGAAAAGGTCGTTGATGCTAGCTACATTTCTTGCGTTGCCTTGAAGGGAAAACTGTTCTTGATAAATCAGCACGCTGCTTAGCTCAGTATCGACCGGTAACTGGCGGCTGATAAAATACAATAGATGTTGTTTTTTTTCTGCCGATGCCATGTTGTCCAATTTTGCTAACACCTGTTTTTTAACGGACAGCTGGTTTTGTAACGCTTGACTCTGTTTCTCAAGCGTTCCCAGTGTCTGTTGTGATGTTTGCGCAAGGGCATTGACTTGATTACTATTGCCTACCAGAACCATCATGAAAATATTAATGGCCAAAAGGAGCACCAGTACTAAGCCACCCAACCTTAAGGAAGAACGGACCGACGGCTCTTTGCCGAAGTTGTTCTCAATAAATGCATGGGCTGGATGGAGGTTAAATAGTGGCGCGCTAATTAGTGGATTCGGTATCGAGGGTGTTGAAGAGTAGTGTATCGGGTAACAGCCTGCGTGCGTGATAAACTGAGTCCCCTGTTGGTTAGAAACTTTGTCATCCTTACTGCCGTGATCTTTGAGCGAAAAGTGGCTGGCCAAACTTTTGAAGTTCGCTAGTCTGAAGTTATCCCGAAAAAGTTCGAATAAGACCGGCTCATTAACATAGTCAGTGCAAAAGAAAACACTATCAAACTTTTCCACTTTCGTCTCGTCATTGAGAAACATTACTGCCTGTTTTAGCGCGTTGCTGAGTCGAGCAATGACTTCCTTCCAAAAATCGTTGTTGATTTCTTCTGTCGTGGTTGGTAGGTCGTCTAACAAAACCTCATCGAGCTCATCAATATCGACGGCGGCCATATTCATCGACTCAGGTGTGACATGGATGATGCGGCTATTACCTTTGCACAAATGAAAGATGCAGAAAGGCCGCTCACGTTCGACCCGCGATAATTTAGATTCGACGATACGAATTAAGGCCTGGTCCTCTGATATAAATGAGGTGGGATAAAGATTGCCACCCAAAAAGAGAGTGATGTAATCTTTTATCTCCTTGGCAGAGACCATGGTATAGAGCATTTTAGTGGCGTTATCTTCAGGCAACGCCATTAAATAATGGCTGCGAATTTCCGCGCTCTTGAGCGTCGCAAGATTGGTATCGTGCTCCTTCCAGAAATCGTATGGATTTGTTTTGGTGAGTGAAGCAAATTCTTTTTTTTCTGCTTTGTTGTCTAGGTTCATCGGAATTTCTAGGATGCGCGTAGCAGCTATTCGATGAGGGAGTATGAGGGTAACAGTCTCACCTTCAAGGCCATGGTGCTCGACCATGGTGCTAATCGAGGCTGTCAGTAGCTCCAGGTCTTGGTTGATGTCGTTTGGGTTAATCTTTTTTGGCAGTTTCCAGCGAACGACCTCAGTCTGACTGATCTGACCCGCATTGTTGGTTGTAAGCGACGCCAGAATTGTTTCAGGCATGAGCTTGATGACCAACTTTTTATTCGACGTCAGTGCTGTGTTGTTATTTTTTGCCATACAATTTTTCTAATCGGTCCTGATTCGTCTTAAACTGTTTTTGGTTAATGAGTTTATGGGCCAGTAATTCATCCAGAGCTTGCAAACTTTCCTCCAGTACTGTCTGTTTTTTGGGTTTGTCGGCCGACCCTATCTTCTGCTTGAGATCTTTACTCATCGCCAAACTAGGCTGAAGCTTTTTGCGCCGACGGCTCAGCAAGCGGTAGAGAAAAAATACCATCACCACCAATACAAAACTGCCTATTAGTGCTTGCGTTGTGATGGGTATGTTCATCAATCCTCGTCACCTTATAGTATTATTCGGGCTTATCACTACTTAATCGTTTACGCGGTAGGGTTTTTGCCATATTCTTATTCGTAATAACAACCGGGTTAAGGAACACCAGCAGTTCGCTTCCCTCTATTGTGTCCACCTTCCCGCCAAAACCAAACAGATATTTTAGGGGTGTTGTTATCATGTCGGTGAGGCCCGGAATTCCGGTCTCCTGTTTACTTGTTTGCTCCTGAAATAATCCGGCCATCATAATGATTTGTCCCGGCTTTACCTTGAGTTTGGAGTTGATGGTATTTTCGGTTGAAGACGCGAGTGGATCGGCAGTTTCAAAGTATTCGGCGGTGTAGCTGAACCCTAGGTCAATTTCATCATTGTGCTCATTGATCTCAGGTGTAATTGTCAACCTGATAGGGGCTTCGATTTCCTTAATGGTGGTAGTGGCCTGCGCATTGTTAGCGTTGATGGTTGACCCTGTCTCTTGGAAGCGGAAGACCTTTCTCTGTTCGACGACTCCGGTCTCTCCATCCTTAACCAGTATTACGGGGTTAGCGACTTTCTTACCAATTTTATTGGTTTCGAGGAAGTTGACGAGCAGCCTTAGCTCATTAGCTTGTCCCATGCCAATGGTCACCCCAGCCTCTGTGGCAGCAGCAGTAGCATCTAAGACACCAGCCGCAAAGCTCCACAATCCAGGATCACCATCTCTGGTCCTTTCCTGTTGAATTTTGCTTTCAAGTGTCGTCTTCCAGTTGGTTGAGACTTCAAGGATGTAGGCCTCGATCATAGCTTGACGCACGGGGGTATCTTGCGACACTAAGACCTTTTCAATTAATTTAACATCCACAATCGAGCCGGTGGCGACGATACCGGAGTTGTCATCAGAAAATTTTACGCAGCCAGATTCTGTGGTTGGCTCGAATAAGGTAGTTCCGCTGGGCTGCACTGCTTCAGGCTGGGTTGGCGTGGCTGTCATTTCTGCGGACACTTCCGCGGTGACGGGGGCGGCTTCCTTGGCAGATGCTTCCTCTTGACCACAGGTAAACATGGGATACTTTTCGAGCTTCGCTTTCATGGAGGAAGGCGTATCATTATAAACACTGAATCTCTCAATGACCTTTTCTTTTCCATTGGTAATTTCGGGGTCAAAAATAGCAATGGTTGAGGTTACCTCTTGATTTTTTGTAGCAGCGAGAGAACGCTTAACTAACTGTTTTCTCATCGCGCTTGATTCACGGGCACTCTTATCAATATCTTGGTTTGTTCTAATTTTTTTATTGTAGTTCGCAACAAAATCTCTAATTAAATTGCTTTTTAGTTCGACGACAGCAAGATCTAAGGCCTGATCGTTGGCACCAGACCGCGCTAAGTACTGTCTAATTAGGTCAGAATCTTCGTTAATGTTCGTAATTTCTTTGGTAAAACTTAGGTCAAACAACTCAGCGTCCTCAGGCCGCTGACTGCTTAGGGTTAGGGTACGGTAATTATTAGATACCAAAATATAGAGATTATTGTCGGCGGCTATATTGTCAAGAATAGTGGCAATCGAGCCTGAATACTGACCTGACAGATTCATACTCACGGTTTCATCGACTTTAACTCTAATACCGGTGTTCTTCGTGAGCTGGTTTAATGCGACCTTGACAGGTGTAGACGAAAAGCTCATTTGTTGGCTTTTGGCGAGCTTGGTATAGAGGTTCACTTTCCTATTTAAGTCCTTCAGGAGGTTACTGACCGCGTTACTATTGGTCGCGCCGCTTTTTGACAGGTCGGCGATATAATTGTCCTCGTAACGATTCATTTGGTCGATCAGGCTGGAGGGCAATACGGCATTGGTTGCGATTAAATATTGCAGAAATTCATTGTTGCCGAGAGTTTCAGGCCCATAAGTAAACTGGATTAATTGCCTTCTGGGGCTCTGTTCGGGAAGGTCGAGACGGACTTCCTTGTTGAAAGCTTCGGTCCGTTCTAAATAGTCTTGCTTCGCCCGTTCCAGCTCTTGGTTTTGTCCGGACAGGTCTTTTTCTTTTTGCAATCCAGCGCAGCTAGCAAGGCTCAAGAATATCACCGGCACTAATGTCCTGCCTAAAGTGCGCATTAGATTTTTGATTAACATGATTGGATTATATCTGAACCTAGCAAAAATTAATATGAATTTATACGGGTTTTTTTTCACCAGGTAAGCGCTTTGCATAATTCATTTAGGTATAGATTTTAAACGCAATAAAGGGGGTAGCGAGGACCAAAAATACCCCCAAAGGCACTCGGCTGGCGGGGCTCTTTTTGGTCATAAGCAGGACGACCCAAGCGGCACCTATCCATGACGCCAGCACCAAGATTTCGACCACTGCCGGAAAACCAAACCATCCACCAAGGGCGGCGAGCAGGTACTTGTCCCCCCCACCAAAACCGTCCCGGTGTCGATATTTTTTATATACCCAGTTGATAGCCCAGAGTAAAAAGAAGCCCACCGATGCTCCGATCACGGCATTCATAAGCTGGTCTTGCTGCCATGCATAGATAAGGCCTATTGCTAAACAAAACAGCATAACCGGAAGGTGCAGTAACTGATGAAGGGCGTCGGTTAATAAGCAGAAAAAAAGGCAGCCACTGAGCACCGCATAAAAAATCATGTCGGGGAGGGTGGTGGTGACCTGGTATAGAATCACGAATGTAATGCCAAGGCCTAGCTCAGCGAGAATGTATTGGGGTGAGATGACCATTTTTTGGCAGGCGCATTGACCTCGCTGACAGATCCATGAGACCACCGGAATAAGCTCTTTCCATGAGAGGGCCTTGCCACAGCCTCGGCAACGGGAGGGGTGAAGGATGCTTTCTTGAGGATGGTTTAGGCGTAATGCTGAGGCATTCAGAAAGCTACCAAGACAGGCACCAAGCACAAAGCTACAGAAGTAAAAAAAAAACGATTCCGGCATGCTTTCCACTATAATTACCTTATGAGAATAAAACAACATTTTACAGAAGATGGATTTTCCTTGGTTGAGCTTATCGTGGCCCTCGCCCTCGCCGTCCTCGCCATCATCTCTGCCTTTCAAGTATTTACTGCTGTTACCACTTCCCAATATCAATCCATTAAGGCGACAGCCGACATAGAAGACTCAGCGGCAGCCTTTAACCTCTTCTTATCCTACTACAATCAATCCAAGGCTGTTGCTGATGTTACTGCTGCTACCAACACCGCGGTTATTGAAAACAAAGACACTGACCTAGCATCAGCTGTGGCGCTGACATTTGGCGTTGCCTTGGATGTGACAGGCACGCAGGCGATTACACTCCCCTTGAATTTTTCTTCAGCAAGTGGGGTAACATATTCCTATCAGGTCTTCCCCGCAGTGGGACCTAACGTTTGTTCGTTTACCGCCTCCGGTGCTGCTGTTGTGGTGGCGACAGCAGCCGGCTGCCCTACCTCTGACATTAATACCGTCGCCCGGGCAATCCTGGTTGCTGGACATACTTTTATGGTCGCACTCTCGACCGGTTCCATATGCAAGATTACCGCTATTGGAGACACGAATGCGCTGTCTTTTGAGCTATGCACTCAGTCCGAACTAGTTGCTGCAAACTCCTTCTTCTATCCGCCGCGCCTGGTT
>Ga0222718_10001776_pt1 | contig 20081 bp, 22 predicted proteins | sample C33_27DmetaG_FD_165045 | JGI IMG/M metagenome (GOLD analysis project Ga0222718, IMG submission 165045) | Estuarine water microbial communities from San Francisco Bay, California, United States - C33_27D | ecosystem: Environmental > Aquatic > Marine > Unclassified | place: USA: California... | reverse complement strand
TACAACCTGCCCATCCGCAACCTAGAGCCTGTATCAGATGCCCAAGCTACGCAAAGCTAAACTGTTCCAAATGGAAGTCAACCTACTCGACAATGGCAACGTGGAGATGTTGCTTGAATCAGCCGACCCGGAAGAGGTGCTGCGTATTGTCGATAGCCAGCTACCCGAGTACGATGGGGGACACAACCTAGCATCCCTGCTGCGCTACCTGAAGCGAACGGGAGACGACATCTTGGAACGATCAGGACAGTTCGTCCACTGAAGACAAAAGAAAACCCCGGCAACTTGGCCGGGGCTTTTTTGTAGGGGGGTGTGGTTAATTACGATTTACCCTTACCGTCAGCGGCATAGAATGGGACCATCTTACCGGCCTTGTTCTTGACCATCTTCAGATTGCCGCCACTTGCCATCATGGGCATACCCGTCATGGGTTCCTTGCGGCGTTGCATACCTTGCTGCATCGGGGTAGCGGACATCATGCCGCCCATCTGCATATTCTTCTTCTTGTTGGTAGCCATCCCGCCATACATCATCGGCTTGCGGCGAGTAGCACCACCATACATCATGCCCTTGCGCGGGCCGTTGTTGTAGGTCTTCATTGGGTTGCTCCTTGTTTTCTTTCGTCTTGCTTTGCTGCTTCCATCGGGTCGGACGGAAGGAAGGTTGTTTCGTAGGTGAAGGGTTGGTCAGTGGTATCCGTCATCCTGACACCTTCCCGAATCAGGAAGGACTTAGCCAGCGTTGTGAATGTCCGGATATCCTGATCCGTGAGATCTTCAGGTATCTCCATCATCTTAAGCATGATGTTCGCCGCTTGCTTGTCCGATGCTGCCAGAGAATACACAGACAAGTTATTCTGCTGCATCAGCCGGAAGGCAAACTCTGCGGCAACGTAGGTGGGGCTAACCATGCCCCGCGCAAGGTTAAATGAACGGCTGATTATCTCGTTGGCAGAGATAGGCCGGACACCGCCTTTAGGTGCGTAAGGGGTCTTTGAAACACCTGCGGCTATGAACATGAACTCTGATATGTCGGACAGATATTGGATATGTTCGGAATCCATACCGATGTCTTCCAGTATCTCGATGACATTGGGATTGTCAATCTGCTCCATCAGACCCGCAGGATTTAACATGGTTTCCATTGTCCGTGTTTCACCTGTCATGCTCTTGAAGGTTGCTTTAGGGCTTGCCTGAACTTGCCCTTTACGGAGGATCCCGTTGGTTACCATATAGAGTATACCATCGTTAAAACGCTTTGTTGCCTCGTCTGACGTAACTCCCTGCTCTACGAGTGACGCAACAAAGTTCTGGCGAAGATGCTGGATTTCCGACACGTTTCCGTTTGCTACGTAGGTATCAAAGAAACGTTCAGGGTCACGAATGGTAAGCTGCTCCAGTTCGTTGATGTCTCGCTTCTGGAGATTTGTGAGAACTGCAATTTCATCTGAAGCATCTGCAATCCGACCATTCACCGCGTCACCAAACTGATCCAACTCTGTCTGCAGTCTTTCGTTCTTGGTAACCAGAGAGGCTATATCGTTCTCTTCCGCAAGCATCTTCTCCAAGTTGAGCAGGGGTTCATCTACAAGTTCCCCGTCTTCATTACGCACAGTTACCTGCAGGTTATCTTGAATACGGCGCATGCTTTCAATCCTGCTGAAATCATATCCGGTGTTGTTTTTCAAGCCCTGCTGCAAGTTCTTCAACTGGGTTGCACCCCATGCTTCATAGAGGTCTGCCTCTAGCATGCCCCGGAGATTAGCCAGCTTGTCCCGTCCTGCTTGAGTTGTTGTGTCAAAAACAAACTTGCCATCCACAATCTCGTCACTCCAAAACCTTGCCAATTCATCGGTGCTGTTCAGAAGGGTATCTTCGGAAAAGGCTTTACCATCTATGGCATCCCCTATGTTGCTTACCAGATCCAGATGCCACTCATTGGGACTCATGTTCTGCTTGTAGGGGTAACTAAAGCCACCTTCTGCTGGATCAACAAATTCAGGGCCTGTGCGAGAATTGTCAATCTTGTCCCCAATGCTACCCGGACGCTTCCGATCAAATACCTCACTACGGTATTGATTGCGGGTATCTGCCATCATAGGACCAATCTTAGGATGCCCCATAATCAGGCTATCAAGGGAACTGGCTGCTTCTTTGTAGGGACGTGCTTTCGCATCGTCAGCCGTGCGTTGGCCCATGTTTCTGAAGTGACGATAAACTACATCAGCTTCAAAGGCATTTGCAGTAAAGGGATTAAAATCAGCTTCCTGACGAAGGTATAGGGCAACGTCTATTGCGCGAATATCTTTTCCTGCGTATTCGCGCCTATTCTGCAGCAAAGCGACAAATTCAGCCATGTTTTCTTCATCTATCCCCGAATTACGCAACGAACGAGCCGCCATGTCATTGAAGGCACTGTAGGCAAGTCTGCCAGATCGGCTGTTCAAGAAGTCAAGGGACGGATCAAATATTCCCTTTAACTGTTTCCCTTCAAGGCTACCTATCTCGTCCACAAACTGCTGAACAAAATCCCCAATATCCAGAACTTCGCCCTCAAGTGCTTGGTTTGCATTTTCATACGCAGCCTTACCTCGTGCATAAATAGCGGACATGTGATTATCGTAGGTAATCTCAAGGGTCCGTGCCAACTCCCGCCTGTGTGCCGGAGTTCCTCGCAACGTTCTCAGGTTATCCAGACGTTCCCTCAAACCTTGCTGCACTTCTGACGTAATTCCTGATATAATCTCTTTCTGCTTTTCGATATCAGCTACAGCCCCCGGGGTCATCTTTATTTCCAAGTCTGCCATACGCTGAACGAAATCAGTATCCACGTCTGCCAACGGGTCTCGTATAACCGAATTGCGATATTCGCGCAGCAGACCCAGATATTCTCTTTTGCGGTCGGCTAACTCAACAGTCATGGTGTCGGATGCTTTTTTCACGTTATCAAAGAACGAGAAAGCAACCTGACTATTTTCTGTATCCACCCCGGACTCTGAAAGCATCTCCCGAAGACGCTTCACAGCAAAGTCTGCTTGAGATATACTCAGTTCCATTGACTCCTGTATAGCTATACCTTCTTCAAAACTAGACCCACGCAGGGCAGTGAAGGAAGCGTTCTCCATTGCTTGTAAAGGTGCGAGACCGGATACGTGTCCAAAAGCAAGTGTAAACAGTTCACCCGCTTCTTCACGTTTATCTTCTGGGAAAGCATCTATAATACGACCACGAAGATCCATATAATTCTTCATGCCGTTGTATACACCTTCACGCTGCTTTGGATTCAGGTTATTCATAATATCCGCAACAGCTTTAAAAGAGGTAGCTTCTTCAGTGGTGAGGGGTCTCCCTATAAAAGTTTCTATCTGGTCAAATTGACGGTTGACAAAAATTCCCTGCATGTTCGGAACAAGGGGAAACACAGCAGTTACGTCTTCTATAGTTCTTATAAGGTCCACCCCTACTTTGCTGGCTGTTCCCATAGTAACAAGATCTAATGCGCCTACTGAACCTTTATACGTCAATTTGATTGCGGGCTTTCCAGCAAAAGCAAAACTAAGCGCACCCAACATTCCCCCGGTATCTGCATCCAGTCCAAGTTGAGGCCCAAGATTATACCCGGCAGTTTGACCCATTGCTATTACACCCTCGTCCACAAGAAGATTCGATACGTAGGGAGTAGCAGTTCCTTTGAACGCAAGTCGATTTATGCGACCATTCAACATGCTCAATTCACCATTAAGCATCCTCATTTTATTGGGATCTGGCTTCTCTAACTTTGCATCCCGTATTTCTTGCTGAACACGGGTTCTTTCTTTTCGCAACTTTGTGAGGGCATTTCTAGCACTTCTGGCTTGCTGGGCATTATCCAACGCACCGCTATACTTAAATTTAGCGGATATTCTGTTTGTCATGCCATTCCACAGTCTACTAAAGCTATTACTGCTATTATTCAGCTTTATTTGTCTGTAAAGATCTGCGTCACTAATAAGTTTCTTTGCAGGTTTTCTCTTACGTTCCTCTTCTACCATTCGCAAGGCGTTTTTACCTTTTTGAATATGTCTAGCAGCGAACGGGGCTGTAAGACCCATGTTCTGAGCAACAAAAGATCCAAACTGCGCCTCTAAAGGAAGTTCCTTGAAGCTGAAATCCAGAAGGGAACTGCCCAGTTCATCGGATATAATTCGCCCTTCAACGGGTTCTATACCTTCGATGCCCGGATCAAACACATACCTACGCTTGTATTCCTCTTCTCCGTAGGTGTCGATGAATTTTTGCTTCATCGTTTCATTCAGGCTTTGACCAAACGATGTTGCCCCGATTTTTTCACGGACAATATTCTCATAGTTGGACATAAAGCGTTTCAGGCCATCCTGCCTGTTATACCACGCAGTTTCAAAGTCTATGTTCTCTGAAAGGGCAGCTTCCCGAACCGCAGAAGTGTAGCTTCCTATCCACGCAAATGCGTTTGGAATTTTACCCGCAAGTCTAGGTAATTCCATCATCTGCCGACCTGTATCCACCAACATCTCACCCCGGACAAAATGATCGAGGATAAGCTGGCGGGTCCGTGCATCTTGAACACCCGAACCAACAAGCAACTGATTCAAACGAATACCACCCGCACCGTATTGCCGCAACTCCTCTGCAACAGGCTCTTCCAACTCCTCTGGGGCAGCAGGAACAAGCATCCCCGTCTGTGGATCACGCCCTGTCCCCGGTATCCGAACTTGCCGACTCTGTGCCGCTTGCGTAGCAGAGGTTGCATCTATCCGCTGCCGGATAAAGTTCAGGGCTTGTTCGTCCTGTTGCAAAGCCTTCTGGGCAATGTCGTCCGGTATCTCCGTATTTCCAATCATCCGGGTTCCACCGTATATCACATCCTCTAGGGTCGGAATGGCGGTGGGTTCCCGGGTAATCTGCTCCATTCCCGCTTCCCGTGCTTCAGGAGACAGGGTTGTGAACTTTGCAGTAGGTTGGGCGATTATCTGTTCAGTAGCCATAGATAAGTTACCTTATTTCATTGGTATGAAGGATTGGGTAGCTGAATCCCAAGTGTAAGTTCCGGGAAGAAGACTTGCGCCTTGTCTTATTCTAAATGTCTGGGGGACTGTTCTCAAAAGAACTATGTCTTCACGGTTTACGTCACCTACAGGTATACTGCCCGCCTGTGCTGCTGCCTCTTCCGGCTGCTCCGAATCCGGCTGCTCTTGCGGCTGTGGCGGTTGTTTCGGAACCTGAACGGTTGGGGACTGCTGTGCCGGGGGCTGGGCTGTTACCCTTGCTGCCGGGGTTGGAGCAGGGGCAGCATCGGGGGCCTTTGTTTTTAGGTCTGTTACGCGATTGCCTTGAGGATCGATATAGATAAGGCTACCACTTGGATCTGTTACAGGCATCCCATTCTGACCTAGTGCAGGATATATAGGACTTCCATCTTCAGCCGTAAATTGACCTGACGGCTGTGCGTCTTCTGCAGGGGGAGTCAGCGTTGTAGCGGCCTCTTGAGTAATAGCCCTACCACGAGCAATCATGTTATTCCTATTTGTTATAAGTTTCGTAACAGCAATACTTGCATCTACCTTTCTGGCATCTGCGTCTGTTATGTCGTCTGTCCCGCCCATTTGAACAAGTGCCTTTAAGCGATCTCTTTTGCGCTTAGTGTCACGAATAACCACGTCTAATGCTGCAACAGCATCCTCTTTAGTTCGGAAATTGGAACCCAGCCGTATCAGCTGAACTTCAATATCTTGGTTTGACAGACGACCTGACGGGTCGGCAGCACGGGCAAGCTGGAAGGCCAAGCTAATCCGCATAGCTTCTAGTTCTGCAAAAAGACTTCCCTGCCCTACTTTTTCGCCTAATCTACGCTGTTGTTCTACTCGTTGATTGACGAAGTTGTTAAGCTGGTCGGTGTCTGCAAAATATGTTTCTCCCGCTTGTTCTTCTCCTCTGAAAAAGAAACCCGCAACATCATCAACAACACCTTTACCAATATCAATCACGGCCCTGCCCGTAGCCTTAAAAGCCGAATAGGCAAACACACTGTCTGGGTTGCCAACCAATGTGCCTCTAAAATTAAGCAACTGACCATAAGTAGTATCGTTGTTCTCTGCATCTTGCGTTAACTCACCAAAAGTCTCGTAAACATTTCCAGATGCGTTCAGAACATAATCATTTCGACTTGAGCCTAATGATTGTGGTTTACGCCCTGCAACTTTTATCTGCTTGCGTTGAGGAGGTGTCATGTAAGGAGTAAGCGCAATAACTAAGTTATTATAGGTGTCTTCTGATGAAAGATTCGGATCACCCACAGCGTCAAGCATAACTTGAAGTGCTTGATCTAGTTGTTGCGAAGTCATCCTTTTTAGATTTTCATCGGGATCCAACCCTGCAATACCGGGGATTGCACCTATCTTTACACTAGCAACGAATAAGTTTGCTTTCTGCTCCCGTGTCAGGTAAGGAACTTTTTCAAGGCTATCTATAAACGCATTAGCAGCATTTGCAGGAGTTGTATCCAAGCCTTTTGCAACAAGATTAAGGGCATTTTTCTGCTCTGCGGTCTCAAAAGTAATCGTTTGAACACCACCGTCAAGGACAATCACACTATCTACAGGCTCACCCGTATTTTTATTAATAGCGTCTGCCACACCATTAGCAGTAGCCTCTGTCTGCTGGGGGGCGGTTTCATCGAACTTGTTATAAAAAGGATTCAGAAGGGTGTAATCATAGGGAAGAATAGATTCTGGACCTTTTCCTGCTTTTAAAGTTTCCCCGGCAATCGAATTATCTATAATGCCTCGCGCTGCATTTATCTGACCGTCAAGTGCATTACGTAATGCAGGGTTTTGTTTTAGCTTTTCTATGGAGACATCTTCCAAACTTACAACTTCATTCAGAAACTGTATGGCTGTGTTTACGGTGGGATCTTTTCCAAACTTTGAGTTAAAACCCAACGTTTCATCGCCACCTGTAATAGTCGTGTTGTATTCCAACTCCTTCTTATTAACAATCCCCGCCAACGCGGTAAAGTCAATATCCAAGCCATCTGTCTGCCGACCAAAGATATCGATGGGTTCGCGGCTGTCCAAATCCTTCTGAGCAGATTTGATCATCGCGGATACAGCCTGTATACCGCTTTGGCTGGCATCCTTTTTTGTTGCAGACTGGACCAGCAACTGATTGAGGGCATCAATCTTCTGCTGATCAGCAAGCCGCCGTGCCTTCTCTTCTTGAATATTCTGCGTGAAGCCCTGAACCAAGCCAGTGGCAAATGCTGCACCGAAACCCATTATTCAGTCTCCTCTTCTTCTTTCTTTTCCATAGCAAGGAAGTTATCTTCTTTGGGTGCGTCCGGGGCGTAGCCTCTCCGGATACCCTCATTCACTGTCTCGCGGACATATTCAAACATACGCGGGTTGTTCTGCCGCATCATCCGGAAGAAGGTCTCGTCATCCATCTCCCCTTCCGTCAGGGCATCGTCATTCTCGAAGAACCGATACGGGATGTTCTCTTCTTCAGCCATGTTGGCGATATACAGGGCAAGAGGCCCCTTAATCAGCATCCCCACGTCAGGAGTGAAGCGACCCTCTTGGAACCCCTGAAAGATATACCCCTCAACCAACGTCTCTACGGATGCCCCTACGATAAGCATCTTGAACATCTCCTGCCTAATCTTGGGGATGGACAGACGGGCAATGGCCCGATCCAATACGGCATCGGGATTCACGTCTTGCGGGGGCTGGCCCCACGGCCAACGTTCGTTGTCAGTTGTCAAACCGTAGCCCGGTGGAGCAACAGCAAAGGGGTCTTTCGCTTCGATGCTTCCGGGCATCGGGCCTTCCATATCTATTTTCATGTCAACTCCGTCTTGCCAATGCCCAAAGTGCGTTGCCCGGCGATTGTCGGCTGAATCATCTGGGTGGTCAGGAAATCACGTATCTGCTGGTTGCGGGCGTTCTGGAGCAGATTACTCATGGCAGTCTGAATTTCTGGGCGACTATAGGGATTGTAGGTAGGCTGGGCTGTAGCTAAAGTCGGGCTTACTGTAGGAGTTCCCCGGGTCAGCTGCTTCACAGGACGGGGCCTAACTTCTGGGGAGGCAGCAGTAAAGGGCTTCTTATCTGCTCCCGTAGCTTTTGTAAACGTCTGTGCGCCTTTCTTCAGAAAACCAGCTACGTCAGATATGCTGCTTTCCTTGTCGTCTTTCTTGCCTGTCAGGCCGGATATCAAATCGAGGCCCGCCAATGCAACCGATGCAAACCCAAGTGCTTTACCAAGATTCATGTTACTATTCCTCTGTGCCTTGTGCGCCATACCAAAGCGCAAGCCAGTTGCCTATGCCCATAGCCAAGTTATCTTTTTGTTGCTGATCGTAAAGGGACTTGCTGTTTGCAAACTCCATAGCCATTATACCGATTTCGTGCTGTCTTTGCAAGGCTGACTCCGACTTCTGGAAGTTCCAAGCAGCATTGTCACGATACTTTTGCCACAGATTATTCAGGGCATTTTGGCTAACCGCAAACTGGTTCTGGACATTGATACGGTTGGTTTCGTTTTGCAACGCCGTAGCGGCAGTATTGATCTGTCTGCGCCACTGCACGTTCGACTGGTCCACAGCGAACTGCATATTTGCGTTGAACTTCTCGCGGTTGTCCCGCATAGAAGCATTGAATTGACTCATTGCGTTTTGCTGACTGGTGGAAAACTGCTCCATTGCAGCAACGCGGTTGGCATTGGCTGTCTCAACCTGCGAGGTAAGCTGTGAGTAGAACTCCTCAACCTGCAACTCGTTCTTTGCGTTGAACTGTTGCCGGGCGTTCTCCTCTGCCGCATCCTTGAACATAGCCTGTGTCAGGGCATTATAGGACAGGGTGTTGGCCTGTTGCCGGGCATCCATATTCTTTGTTTCGGTAGCCAACAGGACCTGTGCGTTGGTTACGGCCCCCTGCAACCGCGCAGACAAATTAGCCCTATCCATTGCAGCATACGTGGCGGCGTTGGCTAGGGCGGCTTGTTGTTCGTTATTCAAATTTTGCAACTGGATTCGGGCATAACTCTGGGCATCCGCAGCAGCAATCTGCACCCCGGACTCCATCACAGCTTGCGTCACGGCAGCAGCAGCCATAGACGAACCGCTGAGACCCCGTGCTTGCATGATGCTACCCACCTTGCGAACGGCAGGGGAAGCCCACGCTGGCATCGGCTTACCTTCCTCGATGCTACCCAGCAACTCTTCCATCTGGAAACGGACTGTGGCCCGCTGATCCAACTCTTGCGTTGCCGCTGTTGCAACTGCGCCGGGGGATACCGTGCCAACAACCTCTGAGATATCAATTTGGGGGGCAGCAGCAATCTGGGCTGCGTCCATCTCCGTAACCTGCGGGGCAATCTCTTGGATACCCGCAATCTGACCTACGCCGGGGGCAGGGGCAGCAGGTGGGGTAACTGTAATCTGGGTTGCATCCGGGGTAACTGCGGTAGGAGGAATGCCCGCAGCATCTAGGGTAGCCCCAGCTGTAGTCTGTAACTCGCCCTCTTGGACTGTGGGAAGAACTGCCTGTAGCTGGGGAACCCCCGTTGCTTCCCCCGCAGCCTGTTCGCCTATCTGGGCCATCAGGTCCGCATCGGTTGAAATCTTGTTGGGATCTGCCATCTACCTATTCCCTTCTTAATGCCCGGTCTAGCTTATCTTCGAGCCTATGCAGGGCTTCCATTAGTCTGTCCATGTCGTCCCTCAGTTCTGTCTTGGTTGCGTAGTCTTCCCTCGTCCGATTGAGGAGTATCTCAAGACGCTTGACTTCCCGGGAAATTGTCCCTGCCCACCATGCGCCACCGGCAAGGATTACAGCTATGAGAGTATCAACGAGGCTAGACATTTCCATTTGTTATCTCCAGCGCGGTCCTTCAAACCAAGCAACAAGACTTTTTCTAATTCCCTTTGTTACAGGTTCAACTTTGTGTTCCAAGTAAGAAGGGAAGACCAATACAGAACCCTTTCTTTTAAATTCAACGGGCATAGGGTCTAGCCCTTTAAAAAGAAAATCGCCACCTTCATACTCAATAGGGTCAGAAAGCTGAACAACAATAGATAATTTTCTCTGAAAAGATATTTCATCAAACCAATTTACATCTTGATGCCAGTCATAGTGACCATTTTCTTTTGCATCATACTCCGTATATTGTATGTCTCCTACATGAGTAATATCTACACCAAATGCACTTCTATTTGCTTGACAAACAAAGGAATACAACACCTCACGAACTTTTACTTGCTCACTTAAGAAAACCACTTTTGAACTTCTAATTTTTTTCAATCTTTCTAGGGCTTCTTCAGACATGTTTTCGTCTGTGTGAAAAACTTTGGCTTGTTTTAGTTCGTGAACATCTGCAACTCTTTCGTTAACCGCAGCCAAAGCGTCTTCTGGAAAAGCCTCTGTAAAAAGTTGCCAGTTATGAAGTCTACTCATTTATTTTTTCCTATTGTTTTATTCCAAAAAAATCTTTTATATCTGTCCTTAAAAAGACTTTGTAGCAAAAAATCTTGCTTCTGATATTTCTTTGTTTGTTTTTTAGAAATCTCTTCGCAAATTATGTTTTGCTTTTCTCTTTTAAACATCTTTACTTGTGCTATAGGTGTTCCTCTGGGAATTAAAAAGGTTCCTTCTTTTTTGCCAAGCCATATAAATGGAAATAAAACAGGCATATTAAAAGTATCTGTATCAACTGTTCCTTCAAACAGATATATGTTGCTGTGAAATCCGTTTGCTGGTGTTTTTATTTGGACGCTATATCCTTTCGGAGTTTCAATATGCCACGGGGAATCAAACTTTAATATAGACTTCATTGGTGAATCTATATTTAGGACTGCTTCATCACCAAGCTGCGCCCAATTATGATCCTCATTCTGCTCTTTGTTTCTACCCATAAACAAACCAGCATGCAAATTGCCATACTCATTTCTTTCAACAACAACGGTGTAATCTGCCCAAAGAGGTATTACAAAACCATCCGTCATAGATTCCATGAACGGAATACAAGTTTTAACAGTTCTGTCTATTGGCCCTTTTTCTTTTGGCATTTTCCTAAACCAGTTAGGCAAATACGCACTTGCCTTGTCCGGGTGGGGTATACTGTCAAAAATTGTGTTTGCCGTATAGAACTTTATAGTTGGTGTTTTTTGGAACATAACCTAGCTGTCAAATTGTCCCGGAAATACAGGCCAATCGTCTTCCTCTAGATTTGGCCAATTTGCATGTGTTGTTAAGTCCCGCAGATTTTGCCTGTAGGACTTGAGTTGTGTTTGATTTGTTCTGTCACCAATGATTAACCCGTCAGTTTCCTTCAGCAGATGGTTTCGTGTTTCTCTGTGTATTCCAGCTGTGTGTTCATCATCCGGGCTTCCTTCAATTAAGGTAAAATCATTTAGCCCTAGCATTGATTTGAGTTCATTAACTGTTTCATTGCCACCAATGTGACAAAAGGTTTCTACCACACCATCTGCGTTGGTGTAATAAAAATATCTTTGGTCTGATATTGTTTTTATAGCCATGACAAACCTCAATTAGCTTCCAAAAAATTCATAATACAAACGCCATTGTGTGTTGCCCGTATTAAACTGGTTGTTTGCACTCACCCTGTTTATTTGAACAGTGGATGTTGTATTCGTGGTTACTTCACCACCAAAATATGCGGGGCTAGTATGAGAGTTTGCTCTAACAATTTCAGTGCCACCAACAACCAGTCTAGGGCGATACGGGCCATAACTGTAACCCCCAGACAGACTTGTAATATACAGCATTTTTCCAGCAGGGACAGATGGATAGTTAAGCGTAATTGTAGTTGTGGTATTTTCTGGTGTGCCTGCCAAAAGATTGTTTGGATATGGCGCATCAACTGAACCAAAACTTCCGCTTGGGCCGGTAGGGCCAGTAGGGCCGGTAGGGCCGGTAGGGCCGGTAGGGCCAGCAGCACCGTCAGCACCATCTGGGCCAGTCGGGCCAGTAGGGCCAGTTGGGCCAGTTGGGCCAGTTGGGCCTTGCAAAGCTGCATTTGCAATCGTTTGCTTTTCCCATGCACCAGCAGTTACGTCATATACTGGAATCAAGTCCGTAGATACAGCATCTGTTCCGGTTGAAAAACCTGTCAGAGCAGACCCCACATTTGTGCTGTCGGTTATATCCGCAGAAGATTCAATACCATCTAGCTTGCTACCGTCTGCTGATACATCCCGGCCATCAACGTTTCCGGATGTGATTAAATTATCTACCGTTACGTCCCCTGCAGTAAAGTTTCCGCTTGCATCTCGTGATACGATGGTGCTTGCTGTATTTGCTGAAGTAGCGTTGGACGTTACCGTAAATGTAGCACTTTCAGACGATGCAGAACCTGACAAACCAACGCCACTAACCGCCCCTGCGGCAATATAGTTACCTGTTGTATCGGTTCCTAGTGCAACAGAATCCGCTGCTACTCCATTGGCAGTTGTAGCAGTGGTGGCTGTATCGGCATTACCTGTCACATCACCAGTTACATTACCTGTTACATTTCCTGTAAGCGAAGCCGTAATGGTCCCCGCAGAAAAATTACCACTGGCATCGCGGGCAACAATCGTGCTGGCCGTGTTGGCATCAGTAGCATTAGATGTAACTGTGAATGTCGCGCCTTCAGCAGATGCGGAACCGGACAAACCAACACCACTCACTGCACCTGCGGCAACATAGTTACCAGATGTCTTGGTTCCCAACGTTACGGCATCATTGGCAATCCCCGCAGTATCAATCTGCGGACCTTCACCTGTCGTGCCATCGTGACTGTGGCCTGTAGTGTTATCAAAAGCCGATTGGATTGCATCAAACTCACCATCCAAATCGGAGGCGTTGATTACGTTGCCATCTGCAATGTTGTTGGCCGTATCGTTTCTGGTATAACCTGTACCCATTTGTTATCTCCTTCCGTATGTTCCAAACTGTAGAGTTGCAGCGTCTACAGTAAATACGGCATCTGTTTCAATTCCGGTTGTTTCGTAAAGAATGGATACGGTAAACCCGGATCCTATAGTTTGCACCTCGAAGATTGCCTTCTGTTTTACCCCGTATGCACCTGTCCCATATATTCCGTTTCCATAAGTAATAGATGCGGCTGTATCTGTCGAAAGAACGGAGTCCGGCTGTGTTACATTCGGTTGATCAAAATCAAACTTGAGGGAATACTCCAAGTCAAATGCACCATTCACATCCAGATATGTGGTCCCTTTGTAAATTGTCTTTCGCACATTCGGGTCGTTAAGCGGGACGAACGGAGTCGCAAAAGTCGCAGGTATGGGGTCACCGTCCAGTGTGTTTCCTTGTTCCATTTGATAGACATATCCGTCCGATGCTCCAAAATAAATGCGTTCTGCAAATCCATCATATTCACTAGTGACAACGTAGGCATTGAAGCCACGCAGGTCATTCCAAGAGATGCCCTCCTGAAGCTGCGTTCCGGCAACCGCCTTCGCTGCATCGTTGCTGTATCCACTGTTGTAACCAAAGATACGATACTGGCTTTTCTCGCGGATAACTGTGCTGCTAAAACCCCCCGGGCTAGATGAAATCAAATCTAGCATCTCCGTCTGGATAGGTTTGGATATCACACCCAAGCTAAAATCACCCACGCGGTCAGTAGCAGAAAACAAACGAAGGCCATCTGGCCCCAAGAACATGATGTCACCACCAATTTCCTGCACAGTGTCTTCAGCAACACATCCCAAGTCCCGTGAGACAGGCTGCAACTGAAAGTCATCGATGCTGCTTCCCGCCAATCGGTTGATGGTGTTCTCACTGAATATAATCAACTGATCGCGGAAAACAATCAAACCCGTTATGGTATCAGCTATATTTATTATACCACCACCGCTTGCACTTGTAAAGTCATCATCTTCATACGGTGCGGAGAAAATAAGGTCTTTCCCGTTGGCAAGGAATACGTGGTTCTTAAAGTTAATAGCCTGACTTGCACCAGATGTGTCTGCGGGCAACGAGGTTAGTTGTTCAAAGGTTGTCCCATCAAAACGGAAAGGTTTACCCGTCCCATCCACAACCATCAGCTTTTCAGTTCCATCGAAGTCATACTTCAGGAAGCGAACCTTGCCGGATCCCCCCAAAGTAATCCCACCACTGCTGAAGGTAGCGTTGTCGGTTATCTGAGTCCAGCCTGATCCAGACGAACGAAACAGGTCGTCTCCCCGGGCTGCATACACATTACCGCTGTAGCGAACAATCCCACGAACATTCCCGGTATTGGACAGCGCAGCACTGTCAAACTTCTCATAGCCTTCCACGCGGCGATATCCACCAAACACAGAGGGTTCAAAGTTGCGAAGAATCCGGGCGGAACCCGGAGCCTGTATGCCCTGTTGGAAAGGGGAGAGGTTTGTAATCAGGCCACCTTTGAACTCAAAGGCGTATGTCTGCCAACGATCTGGCATTTAGATAGCCCTCGCATACACGTTTTCATTTACAAGAAGAGTCCGCATGTGCTTGGTTCCCTGCTCAAACTTGCGGAGGGCCAGACTTGCAGACTCAAGATTGTCGCGGAACATATAGGCATGATACATAGCCCCATCAACTATGACATGCTTGAAACGGTAGGGAATTGTCGGAACGTCATCATAGGTGGTCAGGTCTGCCGGGAACATAAAGTATTCGTATTCGGCAGTGTAGGCTTTGTCCGGCATCGGAGCAAAGATGATATCACCATCCTGTGACCGAACAACATATTCGGGAACAGTCCCATTGGTTGTATCTGTCTCGTATTCCTGATCGATGTAGCGGTCGATATATTCATCGTAGGACATCTGCTTCAGATGAATTGCTGACCCTACCCCCAGCGTTGTATTGCGCTGAATACGGACAGTATCAAAGTCAACATACTTGGCGTTTTCCGGCAACGGGTAGCGGAGTTCTCCAGCGGTCATGGTGATGTCGTCCGTATTATGATTGAACGGCCAGTTGAAGTGCATCTGGTTGATATCCCGAACTGCACTGTTGATGCTGTCTTTGATTTGTGAGTAGAAGCCAGTTGAGGATGCAAAGTTGGAGGAGGTCAACTCCGGCTCGTTCAAGCGGCGGCATACTTCGTTGGTCAGTTCAAGATAATTATATGCCATCAGTTTTTCTCCACTACACGGATGCGAACTTCTTGTTCGATAATGGTTGCATCACTGGCGGTCATGCGACAGACAATCTTGTAGGTTGTAAAGACTGTGCCGCTGCCCAAATAAATCGTTGCAACTGTATCGGTATTTGTGCTACTCACATACTGCAGACCATTAACAATCTGACTAGCTGTCCACGTCTGCAATGTGTCATTTTCATCGTATATCTTCCAAACGATGTTGTCTATTGTGTCTCCCTCAAGCTGCTCTGTCCAGTTGATGGAGTAGTCTAACTGATCGTCAGGATCTTTATCAGGCCATTTAAAAGACATCATGCAGCCCTTCTATCTTGAGATGTTTGTTTTGGCTGTAGCTTGACAGTTCGTTGTCTGCTGTATGCCGATGCGGTAAATACTGTTATTGCATCGGGGGGGGCCGGAAGATTGATTGTAAGTGTTCCAGAAACCCCTGATACACCTGCCGCTGTATTAGGAGTTACAGAACCAATGGAACCAGTTGCAGACACACTTAGAAGTGCCTCAGTTGGCTTCTCCTCTACTGTGTTTACAAAGCCCGTAGCAGACACGCTACTAAGAGTATGATTAGCTGTTCCAGTAAGTGTCAGGCTACCTACAAAGGAAGAAGCAGAGACACCGGCTAAATCTTCGTCTACATTTGCAGACACTGCTCCAGCAAAGCCTGTAGCTGCCACGCTGTCTAGTGGCTCATCTACATTTTCACTTAGAGTTCCTATAGAACCTGTGGCTGTTACTGCAGTAGGCGTTATATAGTTGATTGATACAACGCGACCAAAAGGATGTGCCGACCCTGTTGCAGATACACCTGATATAGGTTCATCTATGTTTACAGTCGTAGTCCCTGCAGATCCTGTTGCTGCAACACTATTGACTGCTTCTGTAAGATTGACCGTGACAGAACCTGCAGAACCAGTTGCAGATACACCATCAGGGAAGGCCGTGTCAAGAATTGTCTCAACACTTCCTACTGCACCCGTAGCAGATACAGACCCCAGCCTTTCACTGACATCCACTTCAAAGCCGCCAGCCGCAACAGATTCGATTGCTCCTGTTGCAGAAACACCTGTAATTGCGACTTCAGGTTGAACAATTCCGTAGCTTGCGGAACCATACGCACCAGTGCCGTAAAGAGCATCTGTGGTGTCGTAGAACGCCATGTTCTACTCCTTACGCGATACGGATTACAGCGTTAGATGCGTCAGCAGCAGGAAATTCAATAGTCAAGTCACCAGCAGTAGCAGATACTGTGCCGCCAAAGTCGATGACAGCAATAGCGCGGTTACCTTCAGTTGCATTATAGATGATACAACCGTCAGCAGAAACTGTTACGTTGCTAAATACCTCATCTGTAAAGTCTACGATAGCAGTTGAACTATCCAAACTAATTGCCGCACCATCCAGAACCTGACCACCAGTAGTGTAGTTAGTGCCAGATGCTTCGTCAGAGTTACCTGTTACATCAGAGTAGTTAGTTGTGCTGGCGTCATATGTGCCAGAGGGGGTGTCTTTAATCAGAGCAAGTTTAATGGAGTCGGTATCCAAATCGTGAAGACCGCCCAGCAATTCTGATTTAAAGCTATTGCACATTGCAGTTGTGATTGCCATAGGGTTTCTCCTTATATTGGCAGGTTAATTTAGAGAAGTTTCAAAAAATTCTTCTATGGATATTGAAACGTGAACGGCACTGTTTGCACTTGCAAGGCCGCGAATCTTGTCATCCTTGACAAGGAAAAGAGGGTAGTCTGTAATCTGAAGCAACGAATTAGCGGGCAACTCTACTGTTTCCGCAAGGGTGTGATATGTCGTTGTCGCAGCTTCATACCAGTCCAAGCTAAACGTAACAGCAGAGGAAGACGCATTGTTGATATAGATGCTATTCACGTCTGCTGTAAAACGGGCAGGAACGGTGTAGATATCCTGATTAGCCGTTGTCAATTCTTTGGGAAGAGTGCGTTTCTTACGGCGTTCCATTCTATGCCCCGTCAGTCAAGTCCCAGAAAGCCAAACATCCGATGATGTCGTCTGTCCCAGAGATTGTTCTAGCTGCCAGCGTATACACATCACTCGTCCCAGCTATGGTTCTGCCAACCTGTAAATCAAAGTTGTATCCCGTTGGCACGATTGCATCTCCTGAAGACTGGTTAGTTCCCTTCGTGTAGTTTTGCAACACGATTGTCCCGCCTGTTAGGGCTGTTGCACTTACATCATAATCAACGTTGTTAAAGGTGGATGTGTCGTAGGAAGCCCCAGTAAGTGTCGCGTTTTTGATAAGGGCAATCTCGTAATCAACGTTGTTGGGAATCGGAAATACAGTATAGTAGGCGGGAAGAACAACAGCATCCAAGCTAGATGAATTAAGACGGATAGACACCATCGGTTCAAAGGATGTAGTCACAGTTGTGGCTGCTGTCATCCTTGCCCAACTCAGGGCTTTAACTTGTTGATAACCACCCTCACTTACAACACTGGAGCAGATCTGCTTCATGCTTGTTCCGCTGGACAGGGTATCTGTAGCTGTAATCTCGTAGCGGAGAGGCAAGATCGCTGTCTTCATGTAAACAGCAGTTACGCTATTTGCGTGATGAAACTTGTGGCAAATAACAAACTCACCGTCAATTACAAACCCACACCGAACTGTTCCTACGCCTAGCCACTCAAAATCCATAAAGAATATCTGGGCTTTTGGGTCTGTGGTCAGATTAATGGTCTTACCGCTGGGTCCTGTGCCATCTAGCTTATCTACATTCCAGTTAGCTTGCGTTGCGTAGGTTGCATCACTGGCACTGCCACTTGTTGAGGTTCGGACTACCAGACGAACATCCGTATCGTTCTGCTCCAAGTAGACACCATCGTTTGCCCCGAAGTAACCTACCCGTTGACGCAGATTCGTCTGACGGGCTGCAAATACGAAGGTCTCCATGACCAGCAAACTTTTACCCGGCTGATACGGAAACACCCGCTTGGTTTCCCGGATAACTTCATCACCCGATGTAGTTGTGACGGACATCTGCACACTACTTTCATTGGATAGGTGAGATGTGCTTGCACTGCCTGATGTGCTGGTATCAAACTGTTCGTCAATCGCGTATCTATTCTGGCTGTCAAACAACGTAAATGGGGAAGCAATCCGAAGCCTACCAAACGCATCTATGTTGCCACCCCCAAATGTGACTACATTGCCGTTGCCCGTGCTGGACAGGCGAACAAGATTTGGATAGGACGTAATCGACATCAGCTAGTTTTTCTGTAGGACCGTGTTTTCTTGGCTATCTTCTTCGGCTGCTTAGATACCTGCTTGCCCGCCCGCGTTGCCTTACGCTTCGCACGAGTTGTGGCCGCATACTCCTTTGCCGATAGAGCCTTGATCGCTTTCTCCGGCAGATAGCGTTCTCCTGTTGCTTTGGGACCTTGAGTGGAGGGCTTACCGGACTTGGTGCGCCACTTCTGCTTAGTCCAACTCTTCAAGGAACGTTGGCTCTTCTTCAACGCCATCGATATCTCCCATAGTCAAAAAGGAAATCGCAACCAGCTTGTCATTAGCGGAGACCCATCCTTCAAGGGCAGTGTCCATTTCTTTGAGAAGATCGGGATGTTCTCCAATAGCCGCTGGATTTGACAGGTAATTTTCGAGAGTATATTCCGCATTTTTCATCTGCGCCTTGTATTGATGCTTGAGTGCGTCTACAGCCAACTTTTTCATAAGGAACCGCCTTTCACTGTATTATACAGGTCACAGTTGATTTAGGCAACAGTTTTTATCGGTTTATGTAAAGCCAGATAATAAACGTCACGAAAGCAACTACCGCAATGAATAGCCCAACTAAAGCAACTATCTCAACAAACTTCCTGCGGCGTTCCCGTTGGCGATACAAGGTTTCCTGTCGTTCCTTGCGAATCTTGCCTTCCATGCGAATGAGTTCTTCCCATGTCCCAGCCTTGCAGGTGTATTGGATTAACTGCCGCAGCTGGTCCCGTTGTTCCTGCACCTTACGCTTGTGCATAACAACTTCGAGGGCTTCTTGTTCTACGGACTTGCCCGCGAACATCTTCTTAAATATGGGCGGGTTCTTGGCCTCTTTCTCTGCCTGTTCTATGTCAGACAAGGCCCCCATCCACCGGGAAAGGTCCCCTACCATCGACTCAATGTCGCGGCCTATCTGAAAACCCTTCTTTAATGCACCAAAAGCCGCCGAAGCGGTAGCCATCGCGGTGACTGGATCCATGTTAGTATACCTCTACGCTTTTCGTATTTACAAGTTTGGGTATACAATAGACTGTGGCTCTGTCTCGTCTGTCTATTGCGTCTAGGCTTGAGTGGGTTCCATATCTCTTTGCAATCTCCGCTGCAAAAAAATTACATTCCAAGATGGAACGAAAATACATATCGTTACTTGCGAGATAACGTTCGTCTCCTACGCCAAGATATACGAGAAGCAAGAAGACGTGTTCCATCCGATTTTCTTTTCCGTGAGTTTCTCCAGCGTGATAGTCGGGCTTGGGCTAACCGCATAGCTAGTCCCTATAGCCGCCCCCGGCTTTCTTGTAAGCAGCAGCAACCATCTGGGCTTTACGTGCTGACCACTGCCCCGGGCGACCGCCCTTGCTGCCAGCCTTGACACGGTTGAAGATGCGTTTTCTCATTCCGGGCTTAGTATAGTTGCCAGCCTCATTAACTCGACTTTTGCTTTTAACTTTACCGCCTTTTTTGTAGCCAGTCTCTCCAATCGTGCCGCCTTGCGCTTTCTTTTCAACGCCCGTGATTTTGCCAGCATTGGCTGTTGCGTAGAAGACCTGCTCACCCTTTTTCCCCCCGTATGTGCGTTTCATGCTTGCCATGATATCTTTGCCTTTTTTGGTTAGGGGCATAGTTACTCTCCGTCTTTCATCATCTTGCAGAGACGAACGGCC
>Ga0222718_10001773_pt1 | contig 20094 bp, 12 predicted proteins | sample C33_27DmetaG_FD_165045 | JGI IMG/M metagenome (GOLD analysis project Ga0222718, IMG submission 165045) | Estuarine water microbial communities from San Francisco Bay, California, United States - C33_27D | ecosystem: Environmental > Aquatic > Marine > Unclassified | place: USA: California... | reverse complement strand
ACCTTTATAGTAATGGGCTACTGTAAAAGGTGGCCCATTATTATAATAATAAAAAAACATTATGGCCGTAAGTGTAAATAGAGTATATCAAAAAGTACTTGCAATATTAAACAAAGAGCAAAGAGGGTATGTTACCCCACAAGAATTTAACCTATTTGCCAATGAAGCGCAAATGGATATTTTTGAGCAATATTTTTATGATATTAATCAGTTTAGCAGAATGCACGGCAATGATACCGAGTATTCTGATATGCTTAACATTTTAAATGAAAAAATAAGCGAATTTGAAGCAGAAGGAACTGTTACAAGCGGTACAACATTGCCTACTGATCTATATCGCTTAGGAACAATAAAAGTGTCTTATACTGACCCTATTACGTCCGCTTCTAAAATAGCAGAAGCAGAGCGCGTAAACAAAAATGAATACTTATATATTACACAATCGCCATTAGGTGCTCCAACTGTAAGCAGACCAATATATATACGTGACGAAAACGGCGTAAAAGTATATGGTGATGCTCAATTAACTACTGGTGTAACGTGTAATTATATTAAAGTACCTACTTCTCCACAATGGAAATATCAAATTGTATTTGATGAGCCGTTATACGACAGCACAAACTCTGTAGATTTTTCTTTACATGAATCAGAGGAGGTTGAATTAGTTCATAAAATACTTGAGCTATCGGGTCTATTATTAAAGGACCCTGGCGTATATCAAATAGCCAATCAGGAAGAAATAGAAACTATCCAACAAGAAAAAGCATAATAGATGGCGCTATTTACAGGAACACAGCAAGAATATTACGAGGGATCAGATGGCAATCAGGCTAGTAATATAAATGATTACGGTAATTATCAATTTATATATTTAGATGATATTATAACCAACTTTATTATTGCATATGTTGGTGAAGATAAAATTATATCTAAAATTAAACGTACTGATGTGGCATTTCATGCTCAAAGAGCAATGCAGGAGTTAGCATATGACACAACTCGTTCTGAAAAATCACAAGAAATTGAAGTTGCACCTAATTTAATGATGCCATTGCCTCACGATTATGTTAACTATGTTAAATTAACGTGGGTTGATGATTCAGGTATTGAGCGCATTATTTATCCAGCATCTAAAACAAGCAATCCGCTGCCATTATTACAAGATAGCGATTACGAATATACATTTGACAATGATGGTAATTTGCTTACGGCTAATGAATCTGAAACTTGGAAAAAGTTTAAAGCAGCAAGTGCAACAGAAGAAGAGGATTTTAGCAATTTGGAAGATAACACTTCATATACACAGCTATTTGGACAGCGCTTTGGTATTGACCCACAGCATGCTCAAAGCAACGGTTTATTCTTCATTGACCCGATAAAATCTAAAATATTTTTTAGTTCAGATTTGGTTGGTAAAATTATCACACTTAAATACATTTCTGACGGTATTGCAACCATTGAAGAAATGAAAGTACATAAGTTTGTAGAAGAAGCTATGTACAAAAGCATCGCACACGCTATTTTAGCGACCCGTGCTAACACTCCAGAATATTTGGTAGCTAGATTTAATAAAGAAAAATTTGCAGCTGTTAGAACAGCTAAATTGCGTTTATCTAATATTAAGGTAGAAGAATTGACTCAAATTATGCGAGGCAAGTCTAAACAAATAAAACACTAATATATGCCAGAATTTATCCACAGCTTCCAGCGCGGGAGAATGAATAAAGACCTAGATGAGCGTTTAATACCAAATGGCGAATATAGAGATGCTTTAAATTTAGACTTAGCAAATTCTGACGGATCTAATGTTGGCACATTGCAAAATATTAAAGGTAATATTGAGCTACGCGGTAAGGTTGGGTCATCTACAGGCTGGGACACACAATATATTGACGGATTAAATAATCCAAGATGCATCGGAACAATCCGTGATGATAAAAATGAACAAATTTACTGGTTTATTGCCGCGCAAGGCGTAAGTGCTATTGCGGAATACGATCAAAAATCAGACAAAGTAATACCTGTTTTAGTAGATACTGAAAATATTTTAAACTTTTCAACTACCTACTTAATAACAGGTATAAATATTATTGATAAGTTTTTGTTTTGGACAGATGATCAAACTGAGCCAAAGAAAATTAATATAGAAAAATTTAAAGCTGGTACTAAAAACTTTTTAACACACACAAAAATCCCTCTCTGGAACCCTTCTACTAATACATATTCTACAAATATTAGCCAAAGACCAGATATGGTTGAAGCCGATATTACGGTAATTAAAAAATCACCACTATCAGCGCCTGATTTGAGCACATCAAGTTCAAGATACGGAGAACAAGTGCCAGGTACAGGCTTATCGCCAATTCATTGTGTTGCTATTGACCCTAGAGATGGCGATGTTGACGCTCCTAATACTCCTAATTTTACATATAGACCACTTACGTCAAGCCCAAATTATGTTACATTTCCAACATACGGTGAGTGGAAATATAATACGGATCAATTAGCCACATATTATGACGGGGGCGATTTAGAAGACTGGGATGGTCACGTTGTATTATCATTTCAAACGCCATGGGGTGTTGATGAAAATGGCGACGATGTTTGGAAGGTTGATGATATTATTAACTTGACTGGCAGCTGGGAAGAAGGCAATGATGAATATACATATGAGGTTTCTATAAAAATAACAGAAATTACAAGTGGCAATAGCATAAAAGGACAAATACAATCTATATCGCCAAATATTCAAAGATTTGAAAGTGGTACTTATATACTATGGGAAGCTGTTTTAGAAGAAGGTGACCCTTTATTTGAGTATAAATTTCCGCGCTTTGCTTATCGCTGGAAGTACATTGACAATGAATACTCTTGTTTTTCACCATTTTCAGAAGTTGCATTTGTTGGTGACGAATTTAAATATTTGTCAATAGACGGCTACAATGTTGGTATGACAAACAACATTAGAAAGCTAATTGTAAAATCAATTGACTGGGGAACAGATGAGGTTGCTGAGGTAGACATTTTATATAAAGAATCTACCAATACAACAGTATATGTTGTTGAAACATTAAAAAGAAAAGACTACCCAGCGCCAGCAACAGTGCCAACTTATTTTCAGTTAAAGTCTGAAATTATAAGCAAGGTTGTAGAATCAAATCAATTATTGCGCCCATGGGATAATGTACCTCGCAAAGCTAAAGCACAAGAAATAGTTGGAAATAGAATTTTATATGGTAATTATTTACAAAACTATACTACAGAAAAAGTAGATTTATCTGTATCTATACAATCGGATTTGCATTTATCACAACAAACTACTGTTGGCGGTCCTAATGACAATCCATATATAAGAATGCCATATGCTTCTTTAAAGTCTTTACGCAGCTATCAAGCTGGTATTATATTTAAAGACGAATATGGTAGAGAAACGCCAGTTATTACAACAAAAGATGCTTCCGCTAAGGTGCTAATTGGGCAAGCACAAAATACAAATAAACTATCTATAACGCCGTCTGGGAATGCTCCATCATGGGCCACACATTATAAGTTTTTTATAAAAGAAACTGCTAACGAATATTACAATTTAGCTTTAGATAGATTTTATTATGCTGAGGATGGGAACTTATGGTTATCATTTCCGTCGTCAGAGAGAAATAAAGTTGATATTGAAACCTATTTGATATTAAAAAAGCAGCATGGTAATGACACTCCGGTTACACAAACTAATAAATATAAAATATTAGCTATAGAAAACCAGGCACCTGAATTTATATCTACATTTTATAAGTCATTATCATTTGGTGACGCTTATATTGTTTCTGGATTTGAAGTAAACGACAGTACTTTATTTTTTGATGGACCACAAGCTTCAGATAGTGACAAGTTTCCTGAGGCGCTTTCTGGAAAAAATTATATTGAAATAACAAATGGCGCTAGCAGAACATTAAAATACCAGATTGAAAGCGGTGGTAGAACCGGTGCCGTCGGAGGAACCGCTGACACAGACCAATATGAAGTAACTTTAGAAGAAAGATTAGGGCCTGAGGCTAATTTTTTAAACTCTTTAAATCCAGGAGATAAAGTAAAGATACGTGTGTATAGCAGAGAAAAAGAGCCAACTGAAGAATTTGAAGGGCGCTTTTTTGTTAAAATAAGTAGAGATGGAATTTTTGATGCTAATATAATTGAACCGTTTAGACAAGAAAATGAAGTTTATGAAATAAAGCACGAGGTTGTACCTGCTAAAGCGTTATATGACGTTAACGCGGGCGATAGAGGTGGAACTGCATTTTATTATGGAGATTCTGGTGCTTTGTCAAATACCACTTATAGGATATATGGGCAAGTTGATGGGCTGCCAAATGGATGGGGAGGTTTTGGCGATGAGGACCATGCGTGGATAAACCGTATTACAAAAGAATACTATAGACCTCCCCAGCGGGGACATCGGTGGTTTGGGATTATATGGCGTCACCCACAGCCAAAAGAGAAAGACTTATTGTTTGGCACGCCATGGAAAGCCGGTAGAGATGATCGGCATCAAGATTTAGAATCAAATTTACAAATAGGCACTAAGCTTAGGTTTAGAAATACAGGGAGCGGCAATGATGAATTAAGCCAGGTATATACTGTAACACAGGTTTATTATGATAGAACAAATACCTATGCAGTTGATGATCCCAGCGGAGATTGGGATATACGCGCAAGAGCTTCTTGGGTAATACAACTAGATAAACCATTAACTGAAGACTGGTTTGTTGGCGAAAATTCTTATAGTTGGACAACCGTACAAAATAATCTACCTGCAATACAATGGGTCGATTATGTAAATAGCGAAGACAATAAAAAATTAACTTCAACAAACCCGGCTATATTTGAAACAGAGCCAAAAGAAACTGTTGATTTAGATATATTTAATGAAGCTTCAAATGCGTTACCTATAAACACATATGGGCAAATACAAGTATTAGATAAATACTTTAATTGTTTTTCTTTTGGTAATGGTGTTGAATCAAACCGTGTTAGAGACGATTTTAATGCGCCAACTATAGATAAAGGACCTAAGGTATCTGCTCCATTAGATGAGCCATATATGGAAGAAAGAAGAGGTTCTGGAATGATATTTTCACAGATATTTAATTCAACTTCCGGTATTAATAGGTTAAACCAGTTTATTCAAGCTGAGCCTATAACTAAAGACCTCAACCCTATATATGGCACAATACAGAAGCTACATGTTAGAGATACCGATGCTATTGTATTATGTGAGGACAAATGTTTAAGAGTATTAGCCAATAAAGATGCACTATATAATGCTGATGGCAATGTAAATATTACATCTAATCAAGCTGTACTTGGGCAAGCTGTGCCATATGCTGGTGAATATGGAATATCTAAAAATCCAGAAAGCTTTGCTTCATTTGGATTTAGAACATATTTCGCAGATAAAAATAGAGGTGCGGTAATTAGGCTGTCTATGGACGGAATTACAGATCTTGCCGGCAAAGGTATGTCTGACTTCTTTGCGGATAATTTCCGCTTAACTCAGCAGCTTATTGGTAATTATGACGAAGACAAAGGCATATACAATTTAACATTACAAAATATGACGCCTGAATGGCGTAATGAGCTAAGTACAAATAAAGATTACCATATTAAAGGCGATTGTACAACAATTACTACCCCAAAAGGTGGTACAACCGTATCATTTAAAGAAGAAGTTGATGGGTGGACAAGTCGCAAAAGCTTTATTCCTGAAGGCGGTATTAGCTTAAATAATATTTATTATACATTTAAGAATGGATTATTGTGGGAGCACGGAGCAAACACGCTTGCTAATAATTTTTATGGTACACAATATAGCAGTCATTTTAATGTAATAGTAAATGAAATGCCGCAAGTTGTAAAGCTATTTAGTACTGTAAATTATACTGGCACAAAATCTAGATTCTTTAAATATCTTTATAATGGCAAATGGTATAATATTGACGAGATTAACGAGTTGTCAGTAATACCTACAGATATTAAAGAAGATAAAACCGGTTGGTTTGTTAACTATGTAAAAACAGATATGGATGCCGGTGAGGTTAAAGAATTTGATAAAAAAGAAGGCAAATACTTTAACTACATTAAGCCTTTAGAAACTTGTAAAACAATTGGCGGACCTATTGGCGGACCATCTGATCCAACAAATGATGATCAAGATTATATTTTAACTGTAACAATTGATCCAGACTGTTCTTCAGAAAGTGACCCTGTTGCCGAAGCCTTGCTTAGTTTAGAATTTGTAGGAACATATTATACCGCTACCTCTGTAAGTTCATACACATGGACTAACCCAGACGGCTCTGGTGAATCAGTAGATATTAGTGCAAGAACATCACTTGGACATCACCTTTGCAATAGAGGTACATATAGAATAGTGGCAAATAGCCATGTGGACGGAGGTTTTGTTGTTGGTAGATTATATATGGGGAATCTTGGAGGAACTACTCAAGGGGCTGCCCAACTTCCTTTATATGATACATACACCACAGATGCTAATGGTTACGCAGCTAGCCCAACTGGGGACGTAGAATTTTCAGGTGGTATAGCTAGTGCCGAGGCGCAAGGTAACATTGACAGCCTTGGCAATGTTAGAAGTGTAATATATAGATCAAACGACACTGATAATTGGGGAACTAATGCAGCTAATAGTAAGCAAAGATATATAGGGCCGGCAATACCATATAATTCACAAAATAGATATTCTCTTGTAAAAATAACACCTGAAGCAGCAGCTGAAATTGCAGCAAATTATCAAGATCCCACTAATTCTAATTATGTTACATTTACATTAGAACAAGATACATATCAAGCAAATGGAGTTTTAGACACGCATAATAGTGCATTATGGTTCCAAGTATTTAAATTAGGTAATACAACTACTGAAATATATGCAGATGATTTAGGAACTACATTAAACCCATCTATTACTTTTAATGTTTTAACTGGAGAACAAATTCCTTAATAAAATATTATGCCAGAAATTAATAACTATACTTTTTCACCAGTATCATACACTATAACTGAGGGAGACAACGTTCCCGGGGCTATTGGTACGGCTAATTTTACAATTTACCCAATGCCGGGTTATGAAATTGATGCCGCTGATTTTTCTGTTTCACCATTACCCGCTAATGTTACAAGTGTAACTTTTACACAAGTTGAAGAAAATATTGAAGTTGAGGTAACATTTGATACTGGGTATACTATGCCCTCAAATAATGTTACTATTTCATTATGTGTAGTAGGGCAAGCTAATCCTATTGTAATCACAATAGCCGGAACAGTTTCCGCTGTTGTTGGCGGCAATTTAACAGCAGGGTCGGACACTACAGAAACAAATACAGCTTATTCAAATTCAGGAGCAACAGGTGAATCAGAATTATTATTTAGTAGAGAATATAACACTGCTACAAATTATTATTGGGCAGCAAGTAATCTTCCATCAGCTAATGTTGTAACTGGAAATCAATCTGATTATTTTATAGACCAAACCCCAACATATACAAATAATAAGTTAACCGGTATTTTATACGAGGTATATTATACATATACAGGGACAAGTGTTGCTGGCGACCATATCTCAATTAACGTGCCAGCCCCAGCTGCAAAATATGTTGAGGCAACAGAAATCCATTATTATAAATTAAATACAGCTGATTTAAGTAACGCCGCAGAAAAACGCACTATGACTATTTATGGAGCTGAAGGAGCTGAGTTTAGTTTAACAATTAATGATGGCACAACCACAACGAATTTAGCAACAAATCAAGCAATCCCATCCGGCCAAAATTATTATGAAGTTGAAATACAATTTGAAGGATTAAATTACGGTGATCCTGATGTAACATATACTTTAACTTTAACAGGTGATGGGGTGTCTAATATGGACCAGCCAAGTACAATTTATATTTATCAAAAGAGTAAAATTGAACTTACAATATCTTCAAGCACAACTATCCCAGGATTAACAGGCTTTACAGATATTTCTGCCTTTGGTGTGCCAAATACCAGTACACCATATGTTGATGCATATGAAACGCCTTCCGGTAGTTGGGTATTGTCATTTGATTATAACCTTACAATATCAAGTGGATCAATGGCAAAAGCTAAAGATATAGAGCTTTCAGATTTTGGTGCTCAAGGCTGGTTAGAAGGAATATCGTATGATGAAACATATACGAATTCTGCGTATATTAATATACAAGATGGCAGCATTGATAATGTTGCAATAGGAGATGTATTTAATTTGCCAACAAGCGATCCATATTTTGATGGAACAAAAGGGCCATTTGAATATGAAGTTACAGGATTGACTGGCTTAAATCAAGTGGATATATCTCCAAATATTACAACTACAACTTCTCCAATTACTTTTATATTTGTTAAAAATGGGGGTAGTGAAATTAATTTATTAGAGCAGAGTGTGACAAATATAGATGGACAGACTGTAAATATAACTGCAACAATAGAGATAGTTAAGTTCGGAGCTAGCGACGCCACATTTACTTTAGATATAGATAATCTTTTAAATTATACCGCATAATGGCTAATATAACTTTAACATTTACAGACGAAATACCATTTGGTGTACAAATAAGAGATATAGCTTGGTATTTAGATACGTCTGAAGGTACTGAAGTTGAAATGGGACCTATAACAGCAATAAATGGAAATCAAATTACAGTTGATGCCGAGGCTGGGGTACAACCACCTTCAACAGAAGATTTTGTATTTTATGTAAAAGATCCTATGACATATATGGGGCAGCTAAAAGGATATTATGCAGAGATGCAATTTATAAATAAAAGCACAGAATATGCCGAGCTATTTTCAGTGGGTGCTGGTATATTTGAGAGTAGTAAATAACATGTAATAATATAACTATAAAATAATTAAGTATGTTACCAGCATTAATGGCTATGGGCGGTATTGCCAATATAGCAGGGTCTTTGGTCGGCGGCAGAGCTAGAAGGAGAGAGCAACAGGCTGCCCGTGCGGAATTAAATAAACGCATGGCAGCATATGAAAATATGCAGTTTCAGAATCCATATGAGAACATGCAAAACACCATGGAGGATCTTACTGTAAATCAACAACAAGCACAATTCTTAGCTCAGCAACAACAGCAAGGATTAGCTAATACAATGGGTGCGATGTCTGGCGCAGCTGGTGGTTCTGGCATCGCTGCATTAGCACAAGCAATGGCTAATCAACAATCACAAAACATGCAGCAGGCTTCTGCCAGCATTGGTCAACAAGAATCTAGAAATCAAATACTGGCCGCACAACAAGCCTCTAATATACAACAACTAGAAGCGCAAGGCGCAGAAACCGTACAAGCAAAAGAACAAGCAAGAACCGAAACATTATTAGGTATGTCGCAGCAAAGATTAGCCGCGGCAAATCAAGCAAGACAGGAAGCTACTCAACAATTAGTTGGCGGCATTGGCAGCGTAGCGGGGGCAGCTGTTGGGGGATTGGCTAATACTGAAATGGTTACAGACAACGACAGTCCGTTTGTTCAAGGATTATTTAAAAGATTTTAGGCTAAATAATATAAAATGGCAAAACAATATTCAGGACCAAATACATCTCTTATAGAAGGATCGGCGGCTGTTTATAAAACTCAAAATCCAGTAATGAATTTTGATTTTACAGATCAGTTTAATAAAATCTCACGGGGTATTACGTCTGCACAAACAGCAAAACAAAACGCTCTTGAGGCTGCTGAGAAAGAAGCAAACGAAGCGTATTCTGTATTAAACAATTTAAGCTTTGAAGGTATATTGCCTAATATGCATATGGGTGCTAAAGATATGCTTACGCCTTTAACTCAAAGTATTGCGCAAAACAGATTAAATGCTAATGCCACCCAGAACAGAGAACAAAAAAACGAATTTACCCTTCAAGCTAATATGACTGAAGGTGTAGTAAAAAACATTGTTGCTCAGCTTAAAGATTTAACCGAAAACGCTAAAGAACAATTAGCTTTTAATAGGAGCGAAGATAAAAGCGCAGCAAATGATCCAGCTTATATCAGTGCTATAAATAAAATATTTAGCGGTCAGGCTCAGTCACAAATTATTGACAATGAATTAGGTTTTGTTATAGATGGCGTAACTTATAAATATTCACAGCTGAAAAATATTGACCCCAAAGCAACTGCTGAATATACCACATATTCTGAGTCTCTTGATTCAGCTGTTAATGCAACTACACAATTAAAACAACCACAAATAAATTCTTTTCAAACAAAGATGACCACAATGATTACACCTGATAATATTGTGTCACTAGGTATGGATGACTTTGGATTAGGCGCTGGTATATTAGGCGATCAATTCAAAACCATCCAAGACTGGCGGGCTTTTGTTAATGAAGATTATCAAGCGGCTAAAAAACTATTAGCGGCAAGACTTACCGAGAATTATGTAAATATATATAACGACTCTGCAGCAGAATATAAAAGAAAAAATCCGACTGGTGGGGGCGGCGGTGGCGGCGGTGGCGGTCGTAGCGGTGCAAAAGGATTTGCTAAAAATAGTAAGCAAGATATAATTAATGCGCAAAACGCGTGGAACAAAGCTTCGGCTGCATTACAAGCAGCTAAGGATGCTATTAATGCCGGGAATCCAGAAAAAGGATATGATATATTAAAAGAGCATGAGAACGGCTTTAATTTTGAATTTTATTCCAGTCAAGACGAATATGAAAGCCGTCAACAAAAAGGATCATATTATATAAAACCATTTATTGATGCTGATACTGGAGCACAAGGCATAATGTACAAGAAAGGGTCTAAGGGCGAATGGAAAGTTATATCAGAAAGCGACTGGAATAATGAGATGCAGGGAAAAGCAGATGTTGGTCCAAAAAACTTTGAAAATAAAAAAGAGGAAGAGATAGACACGTCAGGTTATAATGATAATCCATGAACGAGCAAGCATTATTAGACTCTTATGAGTTATTTAAAAGCGGCGGTTATACTAAATCGTTAGAAGAGTATAAAAAATTAATAGCTACAAACCCCAAAGCTTTAAATGATGCATATAAATTATTTAAAAGCAAGGGGTATAATAAATCTATTGAAGATTTTTCTAAACTTGTAATAGATCAAGCTGTGCCTGAAAACATTAAAAGCGTAGTTGATAAAGTAAAATCATTGCCTGGTTTTAATCAAGACAAGGTTGAAAAAGAAAAAAAAGTAAGAGAATATACTGATCAAGTCGCAGAAGAAGCTAATAATATATATAATTCAAAAATTAATTCTTTACCAAAAACTGAATTTGGCACAATAGACTTCGATGACGATGAGCTTGTTTCTAATCTTTATAAAGATATTATTGGTGATTTTCATAATACCAGCCCAATAATACAAAAAGAAATATTACCTAGAATACAAGAAAGCGTAAAAGGGGAAACTCTTAATTATGCTAATAAGTTAAAATTAGAAATGGGGTTAGACGACCCTAATAATATTACTCAAGATTTAATAGATGAATATGAATCTTTAGTAAATGATTTTTATAACAAAAATATAAATGCAGCACTTGCTAAGGATCAAGAATTCCAAGCGGTAAATGAAGCGTTTAATAATAATATAGAAAAAATACAAGGTCCATCTTTTAAAAGATTTGTGCAAGGGAAAGATAGCCCGCAGATTTTAAAAATGAAAGACTTTGCAGAATCTACAGGTATACCTGGACTTACGGCGTTTGCACAAGGAATAGAAAACATGTATACATTCGCCAGACAAATTACAAATAGTTTAGAAGACACAGGGTTAAAATCTTATCTTGGCTATCAAGTTGATAAAGAAAAATCTTTAGAATTTATTCAAGGGCAAATAGATAAATATGCGGATGATAGCGTTGAGGGCGTTTGGGTTACCGACAAACAAGCTATGAGTTCTTCATGGAAATTTATTCCTAAAACGCAATTAGAATCCGGTGAGCCTGCAAATTGGCAAAGCTTTGTGGCTGGTAAAAAATATTCGGAAGGTACATTTGCGGATTTTAAAAATGCGCTTGGCAATCCGGGAGAAGAAGGTACTTATTTAAATGATCAACACACACAGATAGGTACTAGGATGGCAGAAGTTCTGGAAAAATCTCTTATACTTTCACAATACGACGATGACGAGTTTAATAAAATATTAGCCGGCGAAGATATAGTTTCTAATTCTATTGCTTTAGCTGCAGAGCAGCTGCCTCAAATGGCATTAGCACTGGTTACTTTAGGGGCTTCAAGCGCTGTGCAGATAGGCTCTGATATTTATGCTCAAGGCATAGATATAGAAGCTAGAAAAAGATTTAATATTCCTGACACCGAAAGCCCCACTGTTCAGCAATTAGCAGAAGTCCTTAAAGATGAAAGCTTTATGTCAATGCTTGAAGCAAAGGCTGTTGGCGGTGGATTTATTGCTGGGCAATTAGAAAGATTTGGTGCGGGAAAAGCCCTTTCTTCTTTTACTATTAATGGATCAAAGTCTTTATTAAGAGGAAGCTATAAAAATTTCTTAAAAAGCGTTGCGAATGGGACTATAAAAAATACTGTAAATGGATTTACAGAAGCCACAACAGAAATAATGCAAGAATTAATTCAAGCTGGCGCAAGTGGCGCAAGCGTAGAAGGTGAACAACTTTTTAAAGCAGGTGGCACAGGTTTTATTAGCTCTTTTGTTCTTGGTATTGGCGGAAATGTAACAACCCAATCAGCTACAGAAATAAAAACTATAAATAAAATAATTAGTGGTAAACTAAATCCAAATAGCTCTGAAGCATTTTTAAATAACAAATTAAAAGAATTAGACCTTGCTTTTAAAAATAAAGAAATTAGCAAAGAAGCTTATGAAGAAAATAGAAACGCTATTAATAATGTAAAAAAAGCAAATGCTTCTATACCGTCTTATTTTACAAATCAAAGCAAACAAAAAGCTTTAGACTTATTAATACAAAAGCAAGAATTATCTGAACAAATAGATGGTAAAGATAAGTCAATAACAAAGGTTGAGCGTGAAATGATTGACGATATTAATGCGGAATTAGAATCGTTAAGTGAACTTGAAAAAGCTTTTAACAAAAGAGAAACCTTATTACAAAAAGGTAGACAAGCTCTTTTTGGCGGAGATAAATTATCTACAAAAACTTTTGAAACAAAAGAAGAATTAGAGGCTTATTTAAAAGAGCAGGGGAAAGATGAAAATGTAGCAAAACGGAGTATGGGTCAATATGGAACTATATTCCAAGATAAAAAAACCGGCAAACAAGAGATACTTATAAATAAAGAAGTTATTTTTAAAGACGGCAAAATATCTACTGCCGACCACGAGTTTTTGCATGCAATACTATATCAAACTGTAAAAAATAATAGGCAGGCCCAGATTAATATGGGTAAAGCATTATATTCTGAGCTAGTCTCTTTAACAGGCGGGCAAATAAAAAATACAGAATTTGCCGCAAGACTAAATGGGTATTTAAACGAAGCAGGAAATAATATTGAATTACAAGCTAACGCATGGGAAGAAGCTTTAACATTATATGCAGAAGGATTAGCTAACGGAGAATTTAAAGTTAAAAGATCTTTTATAGAAAAAATTAAAGAATTTTTCCAAGTATTATTTTCTAAAAACTTTGACAAAGAAATACGATTTGATACCGGAGCAGATGTAATAAAATTTGTAAGAGATTATAATAAAAGTTTTGAATCTGGTAAGTATGGAGATAGATTTAAAAAAGCAGCGCAAGAGGGCATTAAAGGAGCTTTAGTTGAAGGAGGACCAATAACAGAAAGCAAATCAGAAACTAAAGCCAGCACTAAATTTGAAATCCAAAATCAATTAAATGTGCTAGAAGACCAGGTTATGAACGGCGAGATTGATTATGATACTTATGAGGCAAAAATTAAATCTCTTGAAGAAAAACTTGTTTTATTAGAAACAAAAGCAGAAGTAGAAGCCGCTAAACCAAAGCCTAAAAAGAAAAAGAAAAAAGAAAGCAGCGAAGAAAGTTTAAGCGATATTTCAGCAAGATCTAAAAAAATATTAGATAGAATTGGTAATGATCCAAATGGGTTTAATCCTAATAACCCAAAGATATACGAGATACTAGATGGTATTATTAGGTCTAAATCAAAAGTATTTAAAACAAGCGGTGGTAATATTAGCAATTTAACTAAATTAAGCGATTTCGAAATGGAAAACATGGTGTCTGAGACACTTGTCCAGCTATTGCCATGGATTCAGAAATTTGATCCAAAAAGAAACGACTCCTTATATGGTTATATAAACAGCCAGCTTGCAAATAAAATGCGCCAAGCATTAAAATCCGGGAAAGTAACAACTGGACAATTTACATCTGATGTCACAGAGCAAAAAGGGCTTATGGCAGAAGAAACAACCACGGCTAAAGAAGACAAGCCTAAATACACTAAGTTAATTGATGCTGATATAGTTAGCGCTGACGTTATTAATACCATATCAGATAAACTATTGTCTAGCGTTCGTGTTTTAAGAAATAGATTAACAGCGGCTGTAGGACGTAACCAAAACACATCGCCATTAATAGCAGAGATATTATCTAATATATCAAGACAAGCAGATATTGATCTTAAAAAAGCGATGGGTGGCAAGCAAGATGGTATATTAAGAAAGTGGCTGCTAAGAAATAAAAAAGCTATTATAGAAAACTTAACCACCACTTTTTTAATGGGTAAAGACCAAAAGGGCAAAAACGAAGTTCTTGGCGGATTACCTATTGCAATACAGAAAAAAGTTAATGGCGAGTGGCTTTCATATCCTAATTGGGTTGGCAAAGAAATAGATCGTGAAACAACAGAAAAAAGAGGAGCTACAGCGGGAAATCAAATAGTACGCCGTGTGCCAGCTAATAAAATTTCTGATGCTGATTTCCTATCTTTCTTTTTAGACTCAACAGGCAATCCCCTGCGCGGCCGTAAAGAAGCGCTGGCTAAAGAATTGGCTGGTGAAATTGGATTAGAATTATTTGTTGAGGCTATTCAATCAGAAACAGGGCCAATATTTGAAGCGTTCGAAAAAAATCAAGACATTCTCGGAGAGGTATTAAAAGATAATTATATTGGCGAAATTAATAAACAGGTAGAGAGAGGTACTGTTAAATTCTCATTAAGAGATACCAGTAATAAGTTAAACGATTTAATACAAAAAACCGACGAAGGTCCTGTATTGGATTATTTAAATGCCGCTTCTTTAAATTTAAATAAATTAAATGAGGATGCCTCGCCTGAACAAATAATCAATGCGTTATTACCTGAATTCAAAAAAGAATTATTTAACAAAGCATTATCTAAGCTTGAAATAAGAGCATTAAGACTTGAAACACTTAGAAGCTTAATCAAAAACGATGTAGTCGACTATGTTGAAATTGCTGGCGCAATTCCAGCAGAAGTAGAAAGATTCATATATCAACAAAAAGAAATAGCAGCTGAGGTTGCTTTTAAACAGCTTGAAAAAGATCTTTCAAAGGCCAATGAAGAAAATAAAAAGCGTATTCTTTTTGAATTTACACAATTATATAGTAGAGCTATAAGAGGTTCTAAAATATTAGGTATAACAACTAATCAAAAACTTTACGATAAGCTTGCAGAAATTGCAGGAGAAGATATAGTTAAAAATACTTTTGATGTAGTCGCTGTATCCAGTGGTAAAACATTAGTATTTAAAGTCAACAGCCAGCCCGTATCGCCTTTTACATCGACACCATTATTAAAAGCAGAAGCAGAAGCAATGCTAACTGGCGAAGATTTCGAAATGGAATGGGAAAGACTATCAAATAAAACAAGGGTAGAATCTGCTATTGCTCGTAGTCTTATTGTTGATTTTATAAAAGATAATATAAAAATATATGGCAAACAAGCAGTAAAAAAACAATTGCTATTATTATATGGAGATCAAAGTTCTATTGTAAGGAAACTTTCTTATTGGTCTGGTGTTGAACAAAGCTTAATCGGCAAATCAGGAGTGAAAACTGTTGTTGAGCATGCTTTAGAAGCGAAGACTATATTTGACGCTTTAATTGACTTTGTTGATAATAACAGTGAGAAAAAACTAAATAAAGTTTTTGAACAAGCTACAATAAATTTGATTAGCGTAGACAGCGACAAAAAGCTAAAAGACACAAAAGCAAAAAACAAAGATAGATATAATAAAGCAGGTATTAATTTAATCGAGGCTGCTGAAATGTCTTATGACGACATTATAAATAAAACTATTGTTCTTGGGCATTCCGTAAACACCACTATAAAATATAGCCAAGCTGCCGACCCCGAATTACTTAATAAAGAATTTAACTTAATGTTAGAACGCAAAACAGGAATGCGGGCTAACGAAAAAATATCAAAGGCAAGAGCGGAACAATTAGGAAAAGGCAAAGGAAGATTTGATTTATTTTTGCCTCCAAATGCCGAGGATTTCCAAGGATTATTATATAAGTTTTTAGGTGAAGGAAAACAAGGAGATGCGGATTTTGCATTCCTTAAAGAATATCTTCTTGACCCATTTGATGTTGCTGAAAACGCTATGAGTTCTTTTAGACAACGACTAGCGGAAAATTTAAAGCAATTACGCAAAGAATTAGGAGACATCGATAAAGACATTAGTAATGAAACCATAAAAAAGATTGAAGCTACAGGGTTTACTCCAGATCAAGCTGTACGTATTTTTATATGGAATAGACAAGGCAATAACATACCTAATTTAACAGCAAAAGAAAAAGCAGCATTGCTTAGTGTTGTTAGAAGAGATCCAAGCCTTATGCGTTATGCTAAAGAGCTTATGAGAATTACTGAACAGTTTGGTGGTTACCCTCCTGCTTCTGATTCTTGGTATGCTGGTAATAGTACAAGTGATCTATACCAATATGCAAACGAAAATGTTAGAGCTAAGTTTCTAGAGAACTGGCAAGCGAATGCTGATGCCATTTTTAATAAAGATAACCTTATAAAACTTGAAGCTTTATATGGTAAAGATTTTGTTAAAAATTTAAAAGATGTACTGCGAAGAATGAAGTCTGGAAGCAACAGACCTTTAAATATGGATGACTCAGCAAGTGCCATGCTTGACTATATTAACGGCTCTGTTGGTACAATTATGTTTTTAAATATCCGCTCAGCCGTTCTTCAGACAATATCTTCTGTGAACTTTTTAAATTGGCATGATAACAATTTATTTGCAGCTGGAAAAACATTAGCTAACCCTAAAAACTTTATTAAAACTTTTATGGAAGTCATGAATTCTGATTTCCTAAAGCAAAGACGTGATGGATTAGAAATAAATGTTTCCGAGGCTGAAATTGCCTCTGCTATGGAGCGGAGTAAGAATAAAGCAAAAGCATTGTTTAGCGCTTTAATTAAATTTGGATATAAGCCCACACAATTTGCAGATAGTTTTGCTATAGCCATTGGAGGTACGCCGTTTTTAATTAATAGAACAAATGCATATATAAAAAGCGGTTTAGATCCAAAAACAGCAAGAGAAAAAGCTTTTACTGATTTTAGAGCTATTGCAGAAGAAAATCAGCAGTCATCTAGAACAGATAGAACATCAAATATTCAAGCCAGCACGCAAGGCCGTTTGTTATTCGCTTTTAATAATACACCATTCCAAATGACGCGTATTATGAAAAAAGCGGTGCTCGATTTAGTAAATCGTCGTGGTGATACAAAAACAAATATTAGCAAAATAATTTATTATGGAGCAATACAAAATATATTGTTTTATTCACTACAACAAGCGTCAATGGCTGTTTTATTCGGTCTAGGTGATGATGAAGAAGACGAAAAGAAACAAAAAACAGCAAAAGAAAAAAGAGACAGACTACTTAATTCTGTTTTAGATGGTATATTAAGAGGGTCAGGATTGCCTGGGGCTATCATTAGTACGGCTAAAAATGTAATTTTAGAATATTATGTACAAGATGCAAAAGATCCATTTGTACAAGACCATGGAAAAACTATAATAGCTGCATTAAACTTTTCTCCGCCACTTGGGTCCAAGGCTTCAAGAATATATACTGGTTTAAAAGGTAAAAAGTTTGAAAAGACAATTTTTGATGCTATTAAAAATAAAAGTAAAATAGCTGCAGCTATTACAAATATACCAGTTGATAGGATGGTAACCAAAATTGATAACATGCGCGTTGCCGTTAATCAGCCTATTGAAGATTGGAAACGCTTAGCCCTGCTTGCCGGATGGGATCAATGGTCTTTAGGTGTTTACGAAGATTTAAAAGCAATTGAAGAAGCTAATACTCCAAATAATACCGGAAAGTCTCGTAGTCAAATTATGAAAGAAGTTTGGGATAAAAAGAAAGCAGAAGATAAAGCGCAAAGAATAAAAAACCTTGGAAAACTAAAAGGAAAACTATAAATAAAAAACAATGGCAGAAATTTCAAAAGACAGCAAATTTACATTAACCGTTGAATCAATGGTTATTTTAGGGGGCGTAATAGTAACTACGGTGGGTATGTGGTTTACGCTTCAATCTGAAATAGAAGAAGCAAAAAAACTGCCACCTAGTGAAGTGTCACGAACTGAATACGATCTTAAGGATCAGTTAATTCGTGAAACAATAATGAATACTCAAACGCAGGTTGAGCAAAACAGCAAAAAGCTAGATGATATAGATGAAAAACTATACGAACTAATTAAATCAAAATAAAATGAAAAAATTAATTTTAATTGCAGGGTTATTATTCGGTCTAAACACAACCGCACAAGAATTTGTATTAGTAGAAATTAACGCAGACTGGAATAAAGTTAATCGTGTTGGCTTTAGCGAAGTCGAGGGCGTTAAAGTCAAACAAGCTCGTTTAGAAGATCAGCCACCGCATTTTAAAGCCACAATAAAGTCTGTGCCAACACTTATATTATACGTCGATGGAAGACTTAGCTACAGCTGGCAAGCTGGTATTGATTTAAAATGCAAAGTTACGCCTTACGAGGTTATACAAATAATGGATAAATTTAAAAAATAATAAATAATTATGGCCTTTAAAATGAACCCCTCACCGCTTAAAAAGAAAGATGCATGTTATAGAAAAGCTAAAGCTAAATATGATGTATTTCCATCGGCTTATGCTTCAGGTTATATTGCTAAATGTCGCAAGCGCGGTGGAAAAATAAAATAATGGGATTTAAATTAAGATACCGAAAAGTCAATAAAGGCTATGACCCAGTAAATGAGGTTGAAGATCCCGGCTATAAAAGAGTTGAAACTCGTCGTGGAGACAAATTGATTGTTAAAGAAAAATATATTGACGACACAGGACGCCGTAGAAAACTTAAAACAATATATGAGGGATATAGTGGGTTGTGGACAACTAAACCGGATATTGTTTCAAGCAAAACATTTACCGCAAAAGGCGGCGGTAAAGGAAGAGTAAAACAGGATATGTTAGAGTCGCCTGCTCAAGTACGCAAAACCGAAAAAGGAGCAAATCTTAAACGCTGGTTTAAAGAAGAATGGATTGATGTCCGCACGGGTAAACCATGTGGCAGATCTGAAGGTGAAAAACGCGGGGTGCCATATTGCCGCCCTAAAAAACGCATATCAAGTAAAACACCTAAAACAGCAAGCGAGATGTCTGCGTCTGAAAAAGCTAAAAAAATTAAAGAAAAAAAAGCGTTAGGCCAGCCAAAAGGTAAGCCGCGCCGTGTTAAACCTGTAAAACGTAAAAAATGAGACACATAAACAAAATTATACTGCATTGCAGTGCAACATGCGAGGGTAAACATTATGATGTAGATGAGATCCGTAGATGGCACGTAGAAGGGCGGGGATGGAGAGATATAGGTTATCACTATGTTATTTACCTTGACGGAACAATTCACGAGGGTAGACCTGTAGAGCAATCTGGTGCTCATACAAAGGGCTTAAATAAAAATTCTATAGGTGTTTGTTATATAGGAGGTGTGTCTAATATTAAAGATAAGCGTGGTAAATTTCCTGCAAAAGACACAAGAACACCTGAACAAAAAGAAGCTTTAGATAAGTTTATTAATGAACT
>Ga0222718_10001771_pt1 | contig 20106 bp, 30 predicted proteins | sample C33_27DmetaG_FD_165045 | JGI IMG/M metagenome (GOLD analysis project Ga0222718, IMG submission 165045) | Estuarine water microbial communities from San Francisco Bay, California, United States - C33_27D | ecosystem: Environmental > Aquatic > Marine > Unclassified | place: USA: California... | reverse complement strand
ACACTTTACTTATGGAAATCATTGCATTTGTAGAATCCGATGACTGTGGACCCGCAGCGATTTTGGACTCTGATTTCATTTCCATTATGAAGTGTGACGGTTTCTACTTAGGAGCAACAAGGTGTGTGTTTAGAGGCACACCTATTACTTGCGAGCTATCTGAACAAGACGCTATGAAATTAATGGCAAAAGGTGTCAACTGCATAGAATTAGAAAGCTATACTAAGTAGTCGGTCTTATGAAAAAGATTAGTTGGTTCACACCAAGTAACGTAGATGAAAGCGGTGAACTCTGGTACAGCCAGGGTTATTCTAATGCTGCTTTAGAAACTATACGTGCTTTACAACAAAAACAAGTCGGAGTCTTCTACAATCGTAGAGATATTCCTTTTCATGTAAACTTCTGTCAGCCTATCTACTATCAACTTAACAGAAGTTACACTGTGGGATACACTCCTTGGGAAAGCACTAGGGTTCCGTCTACATGGCGTACATCAATGTCTGAGTGTGATGAAATTTGGGCTACCTCAGAATTTGTTAAATCAGTATATGAGAAGAACAATATTCATCATAATATTTATGTAATTCCTCATGGTATATCGCCAGAGTTTGAAATTGTTGATAGAGAGTTGACTGGTAAGTTTAACTTTCTTCACATTGGTGGTGAATCAAAACGTAAGAATGCTCAACTTGTTGTTGATGCTTTTCTAGAGTTATACGATGGCCAGTCAGAATATCAACTTATTCTAAAGTATAACAAGTTCTGTGATGCAGATGCTTATGTCAATGGCAAAGTTATGCCAGCTCATAACCATCCACAAATTATCGCTATACCAAACTCTTTAGATACATACGAAATGGTGCAGCTTTATCATAAATGTCACTGCATGGTTTATCCAACAAGCGGAGAAGGTTTTGGTATGATTCCGTTTGAAGCTATTGCTACAGGTATGCCAACAATTGCAACCAATCTTACAGGTACAGCGGACTTTGCAGAAATGTCAATTCCTCTACCAGCTGAGTGGGGTGATGCTCCATTGCAAAGTCATCTTTATGCTTGCGATGCTGGTGAGTGGGCGATCCCAAGTTACGATGACTTGGTTGATCTAATGGAGCACGTTGTCGATGAGTATGAAATGTTTAAGCGGTACACATTAAATTCCGCAAGAATCATCCATTCGGAATGGTCGTGGGCGGCTACGGCTGATAAGATCATCGACCGACTGGAAGAATTTGAAAAAAGTTTCTAATACTCCCAAGTACCTTTTCTTTATTTCAAAAATCCCAGTTGATACGATAGTTGTCTATCATTTTTTAAGGAGGCTATATGGAAAACGTAATTACACCTGAGTTTGTAGCTCAGTATACTGGCAAGACTCCACCCTGGGGTTTTAATGGTATGGGCGAGATTGTTTATCGTCGTACTTATTCAAGAGATATTGAGGCTCTTGGTAGAAAAGAATATTGGTTTGAGACGATTGCTAGAGCAATCAATGGCGCTCAAGAGATTGGCGCTGAATACACAAGGGAAGAAGCAGAACGTCTGTTCGACTATATCTTCAACCTTAAGGGCATCTTTGCTGGCCGTGCCCTATGGCAGCTGGGTACCCCGCTTGTCCGTCAGATGAGTGGTGTATCTTTGGTTAACTGCTGGATGACAACTATCTCAAAGGTAGAAGACTTTCAGTTCCTCATGGACCACCTCATGGTTGGTGGTGGTGTTGGGTTTACCGTAGAGCGTGCTGTTGTTCATGATCTTCCAAAGGTCAAGGGTGTCGGTGTCATTGCTCATGAAAAGACTAATGACGCTGACTTTATTGTTCCAGATTCCCGTCAGGGTTGGTCGGCCCTTCTTGCTAAAGTTTTGGATAGCTATTTCCACACTGGTGAGTCTTTTACTTACAGCACTGTTCTTATCCGTGGCTACGGTGCTGCGCTAAAGACTTTTGGTGGTACAGCATCTGGCCCAGAGATTCTGATTGAAGGTATTAATGATATCTGCAAGATTCTTGATGGACGTATTAGTAAGAAGATTCGATCTGTTGATGCGCTAGATATCTGTAATGTTATTGGAAAAATTGTTGTTGCTGGCTCAGCTCGCCGTTCGGCTCAGATTGCAATTGGTGATCCTGATGACTTTTTGTATCTTCGGGCTAAGAACTGGGGAAAGGGTGACATTCCTGCATGGCGTGGCAACTCTAACAACTCTATCTTTGCTGATTCTTATGATGAAATTATTGACGAATTCTGGAAGGGGTATGATGGCACAGGTGAGCCTTACGGACTTATTAATCGTGACCTTATTCGCAAGACTGGTCGTCTGGGCGAAAAGATCAATGACAAGCATGTAATTGGTACAAATCCATGTGGTGAGATTGGGCTTGAAGATGGCGAGCCTTGCAATCTTGCTGAAATTTTCTTGCCTAACATTGAAAGCAAAGAAGAACTGTTTGATCTTAGCCGCCTGTTGTACAAGACGCAGAAGGCTATTACAAGCCTAGATTATCCTTACGCTAAGTCTCAGGCTGTGATTACTAGAAACCGCCGTCTCGGTCAAGGTGTTACAGGATGGCTTCAGGCTACCGAAGAGCAACTGTCTTGGGTGGGTGAGTGCTATGAGCAACTGCGTGCCTTTGACAAAGAGTGGTCAAGCAAGCAGGGGATTAACCCATCAATTAAGTTGACGACTGTTAAGCCGTCAGGAACTCTTAGCCTGCTTGCCGGTGTAACACCTGGAATCCACCCTGCCTACTCTCAGCATTATATTCGTCGTGTACGTATGGGTAGCGCTGATCCTCTTGTCAACTACTGTCGTGACAAGGGTTACGATGTTCAGTACGATGTTGGTCTTGATGGCAAAGAAAACCACACTGTTTGTGTTGTCTCCTTCCCATGCGAAACGCCAGAGCACGCAACTCTTGCTAAAGATCTAACCGCAGTCCAGCAATTGGAGTGGGTTGTTAAGGCCCAGTCTGAGTGGGCTGATAATAACGTTTCTGTAACGGTTTATTACCGCAAGGAAGAGTTGCCAGAGATTCAGGAGTGGATGAAGAAGAACTACAAGAATAAGTTGAAGTCTGTCTCTTTCCTTCTCCATAGCGATCATGGTTTTGCTCTTGCTCCATATGAAGAGATTGATGTTGATACTTACAACAAGTTAAAGTTGAAGATCAAAGAAGTTACATTTGTAGATCAAATCAATGAGTACGCTCTTGAAGATCTTGAGTGTGAAGGTGGAGCCTGCCCAATTAGGTGAGGTTTATCGGGGGTAGCTCAGCAGGCAGAGCGGTTGACTGTTAATCAATTGGTCGCAGGTTCGAACCCTGCCCCCCGAGCAACTGGCGAAAAGCGTACCGCATTGGTACGCTTTTTGTCATTTACTTATGCTTTTGTACCGAGTCTGGTGTATGATGTCTAAGATGATTGACGATTACGTAAAGAAGAAGGATCTATACGTCCCCGAGCGGGCTTTTGGTGTCTGCATTTGGATTATGGCTGATGGCAAGCCACTTTCAGACGGAGATGGTGTTCTTTGTGCTGAAGGCGTAGTGAATGATAAGAATGTTGAAAGACAGGTCGCTCAAGCCGCTAAATACTGGACGGGGACAGATGAAGGCTATGCCACATGGGTTGGTGGAGCAAGAAAGGTCACAGCTTCTGAACAAGACGATCAAAAAGAACGATTTGAGCAGGGTTTAAATCCTGATCCTTATGAAGACGTTATTGAAGCGGCTGTCAAGAAGGAACTTAATAGGAGAGGTCGATGAGATCAAATATGAGTCATATTGAAGAAGAAGAGCGAGAAGAAGTCTTTCTTGATGACATTAGTTACTCACAAGTCGTAACAAAGAAAGCTACCGATGATCCCTTTAAGAAGGTTAAGTATTCTTCTCTTTCTTCAAGGATGAAGCGCAAGGCTACTCGTTTAGCAAAAAAGTACGAAGGTGTAGATGATACTTCAAGTAAGTATATTGATCCAGAAGAGCTTGATGGCTACTCTCTTTATGATGTTGTAACGCCTCCTTATGATTTAGATACTCTTGCTGATCTTTATGACTCAAGTGCAATTCATAATGCTGCCATTAATGCTAGAGTTATGAACACTGTTGGGCTTGGATACGATTTTCCAGAAACGCTCAAATCAAGAAGGAGACTAGAAAAGGCTCAAGGTAATCCTGATCGGGTCGCTAGAGTCAGGAAAGCAATTCAAGATGCCCGTCAGGATCTTGAAACTAAATTTGAAGACTTCAATGAAGAAGAGACATTTATTGAGACAATGGTTCGTGTCTGGCTAGATGTTTTAACTACCGGAAATGGCTACCTTGAGATTGGTAGAACTAATTCTGGTGAGATTGGGTATATTGGACATATACCAGCAACTCTGATGAGAGTTCGCCGTCATCGTGACGGTTTTGTACAGATCGCTAAAAGCAACAAGATTCAAGCGGTGTTCTTTAGAAACTTTCAAGACGCCGAAATGGAAGATCCGATCAACTCGGACCCCAAACCAAATGAAGTAATTCACTTTAAGACATACTCTCCCAACAACACTTATTATGGCATTCCGTCATCTGTTTCTGCGGCTGCTGCAATTGTTGGTGATAAGTTTGCTAAAGAGTACAACATTGATTACTTCGAAAATAAAGCAATCCCTCGTTATGCAATTATTGTCAAAGGCGCAAAACTTAGCCAGCGCTCAAAGCAAGAACTTGTTAACTATTTCCGTCAAGAAGTTAAAGGTCGAAATCACGGAACTCTAATCGTTCCTCTTCCAGCATCTTTGGGCGGAGACAGTGATATCAAGTTTGAAAAGCTTGAGGCTGGTATTCAGGACGCATCGTTTGACAAGTACCGCAAGTCAAATAGGGACGAGATTCTTGTTGCTAACAGGGTTCCCGCCCCGAAGGTAGGTGTTTATGATAATGCTAACCTTGCGGTTTCTAGAGATGCTGACAAGACGTTCAAGACTCAGGTTATTGGGCCGGATCAATCTGTTATTGAGAAAAAAATTAACAGACTTATTTCTGAATTCACGGACCTAGTAACAATTAAGTTTAACCGCATCGACCTTATTGACGAAGACATTCAGTCAAGAATTTACGACAGGTACCTTAGGACCGAGGTTGTTAGCCCGAACGAAGTTCGTAATGAACTTGGTCTACCTGAGCGTGAAGAGGGAGATGAGATGCTTCCGTTCCCAACAAAACTAAAAGCAATGCAGACTGGTAGGGGACCAGGAGCACCTGAGGGTAATAGTAATAACGAATCCGCAGTGCCTAGAAAGGCCAGAGCGGACACGCCGGAAGGTTCTACCGATCCTAGAGATACTGGTGATCAGGCTGAGCGTGGAGAGAATCAAGATAATGGAGGAAATACAAATGAGTGAAGGACATATCGTCTATTCAAACACCAATTTGAGCGACACCGACGGTGAGCAAACTATTAATCATCACACAATGGCTATTTATTTAGTTAATCGTGACACTAACGATTGGGTAGAAGTTAAGCTTAATGGTAAGCACTCGGTAGTTTTGCCGGATTCCCAAGGTCATGTTCACAACTATCTAGAAGTTTATGGTGATTACAACACTGTTGAAGTTGTAACAGCAGGGGCTTCTATCGGTGTATTCGCTATAGGCTAATTACTGATAAACTTGCTTTAGAGGTTTGGTAATGGCTGCTGAAAGAAACATATCTATTTATCAAGGAGATACTTATACCCATGATGTGACAATTGCTGACTCATCAAATGCAGCAATTAACATCAGCGGTAGAACGTATGCTGCTCAAATAAGACCTTTTGCCGGTTCGTCTGATATCACTGCTACCTTTACTACAAGCATTGTGTCAGCCACAGATGGTCAAATGAGATTTAGTTTAACTCCTGCTCAAACAGCAAACATTAGTGCTGGCATCTATACTTATGATCTTCAAGAGACAAACGGTGCAATTGTTCTAACTATTATGTCGGGAACAGTCACCGTTACCGCTGAGGTCACAAGGTGAGTGCTCAAATAACTAGTGTTAGAGTTTATGCTTCTGACTCAACAACTTTGACTGTCGCGCCTTCAGAGTCAACTGGTTTATCAATTAGAGCTGGTGACACAAGTTTAATTTCTGTTTCTGGAGACACTTCTACAACTGTTTCTATTTCAAACGCTCAATCTACGGCTGTGTCTGTTACTAACTCTCAGTCAACAGCTGTAACATACTCAAATGCTGAGGCAACTATATTACAAGCGGCCCCGGCAACAATTAATTTAGGTGCAAGCGTTCAGCTATCTAGTGATGCCCCGCTTGAACTTTCAAACACAGGATCTGCTGGTACGAGCCTTTTGGCATCAAGAGCAGACCACAGGCATCCTTCGACGGGGATGTTTTTAAATGGGGGTAATTTCTAATGTCGAATACGATTCGTATTAAAAGAAGGGCATCGGGTAGTTCAGGTTCCCCGTCAAGCCTTAAAAATGCTGAATTAGCATTTAACGAAGTAGACAATACTTTGTACTATGGCACAGGTACAGATGTCAATGGTGATGCTACAACTATCATTTCTATTGGTGGTAGCGGTGCTTTTACAACTCTGACGAGTAATCAAACAATTTCTGGTAACAAGACCTTTAGTGGCACCGTAGCTCTAGGCTCGTCAGCAACAGCCGCAACAAAGTCTGCAAGCGATAACTCCACTTCTGTTGCCACAACTGCTTATGTTGATACCGCCATCGCTGGCGTTGGTGGTTCGCTAACAATTGCAGCCGACTCTGGTGTTGCTGACACTGTTACTGTTGGAACCGATACTTTAACTTTTGCCGGTGATACTGGAATCACGACTACGGTTTCTAATAATCAGATTAGCATTGATCTTGATGACACAGCCGTGTCGGCTGCTTCTTACGGCTCCGCTTCCGCTGTTCCAACTTTCACCGTCGATGCTCAGGGTCGTCTAACTGCTGCTTCCGATACCAATATTGCAATTTCAACTTCTGCTGTAAGTGGCTTGCAAGAGTATATTGAAGATACTGCCTCTACAATGATTACTGGGGCAACGCATTCTGGTATTGCTGCAACGTATGACGACACCGCTGGAACTCTTGCTTTAAATGTTGATGACTTCACCCTGACTCTTGCCGGAGACTTGTCAGGTAGTGCAACAGTAACCAATCTAGCAGATGCCACTCTTACAGCAACAATTGCTCCAAACTCTGTTGCACTAGGAACAGATACAACCGGAAACTACATGGTCAATGTTTCTGCCGGTACAGGTATCTCAGTTTCCCACACTGCTGGTGAGGGATCTACTGCCACTATTACAAACTCTGGTGTAACTTCTATTTCTGGCACTACTAATAAAATTGTTGCTGATGCATCTACTGGCGCTGTAACTCTCACGTTGCCTGACGATGTAAGCATAACTCAAGACGCAACCGTCGGTAGAAACCTGACAGTGACTGGAAACTTAACTGTTAACGGTGACACTGTAACTGTTAACACTTCCACTCTGGTTGTTGAAGATAAAAATATTCAACTTGCAAACACGGCTAGCCCATCGGATACTGCTGCTGATGGTGGCGGTATTACTTTGCTTGGTACGACCAATCATACCTTTAACTGGGTCAATGCAACTGATGCTTGGACATCATCTGAGCACATGGATCTTGCTAGCGGCAAAGAGTTCAAGATTGCTGGCACAAAAGTTTTGGATGGATCAAGCCTTGGTACGGGGATTACTGCATCAAGTTTGACTAGTCTTGGAACAATTTCTACTGGTGTTTGGCAAGGCACCGCCGTTGCTGTTGCTTATGGTGGTACTGGAGCAACCGATGCCACTAATGCGAGAAACAACTTAGGTCTTGCAATTGGAACAAATGTTCAAGCTTATAATGCAGATCTTGCTGCAATTGCTGGGTTGACTTCTGCCGCAGACAGATTGCCATACTATACTGGTTCTGGGTCTGCCGCTCTAGCAACATTCACCTCGTTTGCTAGATCTTTTGTTGATGACGCAGACGCTGCTACTGCCAGAACAACTCTTGGACTCGGAACAATGGCAACTCAAGCAGCCAGCAGCGTAAATATTACAGGTGGCAGCATTGATGGTGTAACCTTTGATGGAGGAACTTTCTGAGGTAGTTGAATGGCTAATACTATTAAGATAAAAAGATCCGGTACGCAGTTTGATGCTCCTTCAAGTTTAGAGTATGGGGAACTTGCTATAAATTATTATGACGGATTTTTGTTTTACAAAGATAACAATGGCGATATTCAATACTTTATTGCTGACACCGGTTCTTTTGGCTCCTCATCGGCGTCCTCAGATGATAATGAAATATTACAATGGATGGGGATTTAGTTTATACAAAATAAATATTTTGTGGTATTCTTGAATTACTATGGAAGATCTTAACCTTTCGTTCCCTATTGATATGATCAAGAAGGAGCAGCGCATTGTCGTAGGTATTGCTACGGCTGACAATGTTGATAAGGCCGGTGATCTTATTGAGTTTGGTGCTTCAATGGAAGCGTTTAAGAACTGGACTGGAAATATTCGTGAGATGCACGCACCTATTGCTGTAGGGAAGGCAATCAAATATGAGCCGGTCAAGATCACAGGTTCTGATGGCCAACAATACAATGCCATAAAAGTAGAGGCGTACATTTCTAAAGGTGCTCAGGATACTTGGGAGAAAGTTCTTGATGGCACCCTTCGTTCTTTTTCTGTAGGCGGCAAGATTCTGCAAAAAGATGTAGATGCTAAAAAAATGTTTAGAGGCCGTCCAGTTTCTGTAATCAAGAAGTATGAACTTGGTGAGTTAAGTCTTGTTGATAATCCTGGCAATGCCGAAGCGGTTATTGATATTGTTAAAAGAGACTCCGCCACAGACGGTCTTGATTACATTCTTAAGATTGACTGTGCTGATATTAATCTGACTATTCCTAAGTCAGTTCAGAGAATGGCTCAAGTTGGGCTTGATCAAAGAAGAGAGCATGGTCGTGGTGGTACGAGTGTCGGCATGGGTTCTGCACGCAGGCTGGCTAGAGGAGGGTCCGTATCACCAGAATTCGTTAGAAAGGTTGCTCGTTATTTCCCAAGACATGCCGTTGACCTTAGGGCTGAAGGCGCTGATCCGGGCGATAAGGGCTATCCTTCTAATGGCAGGATCGCTTGGAACCTGTGGGGTGGAACTCCCGGTTGGGTCTGGGCAAGATCAAAGGTCCGTCAACTAGACAACTGTACTAGAAAATTTGATGAGACTGACTTTGAAAAAGAAATTGCTTGTTCATGCGGTTGCGGGACTTGCGATGATGATATGATTAAGGAGTTCACCGATATGGATAATTTATTGGAACAAGTTCTTAACGAAGAGGGTCAAACCTTGGAAGATGTAGAGAAGACTTTGCAGATTGATGAAAATTATGCTAAGGTATCTCAGATGGATACGTCTGCCGATATGAAACTCTCTTTGTTAAAGAGATTCGTCAACTGGTTAACAGTTGAGGATGAGGCAGTCGTAGAAAAGTCTGTCGATATTGAAGCAGCTTCAACTGAATCTGAGGTTGAAGCGGATAACGATCAAATGGAGGATCAAATGGACATTGAAATTCTAAAAGATGCTCTTAACTCCGTATTCGATCAGAAGATGACCGAGTTCGCCGCTTCTCTAAAGGAAGAGGTTGAGGCTTCGGTTGATTCGAAGATCGAGGAAGTTGCTAAGAGCGCAGATGCCCAGCGTGAAGAGTTGGAGCAGAAGCTTGCTGCTGCCGAGACTGCCCTCGCTGAGCAGACTGATAAGGTAGAGGCTTTTGCCGCTGCTGGTGCAGTTAAGAAAAGCGTCGATCCAGACGACGATGAGGATGGCGAGGACGAACTTGTTAAGTCGGCCCCCAAGTCCTTCTGGAGCAATATTTATCTGCCACAAGAGCTAGTCAAGGCTCTAGGCTATGAGTCGTGATTAGGAGGAATATATAACATGGCAACTCAACAAGAAATTCTATCGAAGGCCGATGAAGTAACCACCGCTGTTGTCGGTGGCGCTTCTGGTGGTCTTCTCAACGCTGAGCAGGCTAATCGTTTCCTAGATTTTGTGGTCGATCAGTCCGTTCTAATGCAGAACAGCCGAGTTGTCCGTATGCGTGCGTCCAGCATGGATATTGACAAGCTTTCGGTTGGTACTCGCCTCATGCGTAAGGCTACTGAGGCAACTGATGACGGCGCAAACGCCGCCGTCACCTTCTCAAAGGTTTCGCTCTCCAGCGTCAAGCTTCGTCTTGATTGGGAGGTTTCAACCGAATCCCTAGAGGACAACATTGAAGGTGCCTCGCTTGAGGATCATCTCGCTCAGGTTATGGCTCGCCAGACCGCTAATGATCTTGATGACCTTCTCATCAATGGCAACACTTCTTCAAGCAACACTCTGCTTAAGGCTCTTGACGGTTTCGTCAAGCTTGCCCTCGCTTCAGGTACTACTGTTGACGAGGCTGGTGACAATGTTTCGCGCTCAGTTTTCGACCGCGTTCTTCGTAACCTCCCCAACAAGTACCTCCAGCGTCGTAACGAACTCAGGTTCTTCACTGGCCCTGGTGTTGTTCAGGACGCCATCTACTCGCTTGGCAACCCGAACTCCGCTACTGAAGCCACCGCTGGCGCTCCAAGCCCCGGCTCAACCACTGGCGACCTTGCCTTCCTTCAGGGAGCAATGCGTGCCAATGGTGGTGCTGGTTCGACTGGTCTTTCGCCGTTCGGTATCCCACTCGTTGAGGTTCCGCTCATGCCAGAGACTGTCTCCGGTGACTACTCAGGTGCCGCTGGTTCGCACGGTTACGTGGAACTCACCTTCCCGAACAACCGTGTTGTCGGTCTACACCGTGACATCACTGTGTACCGTCAGTTCCAGCCGAAGACTGACACCATCGAGTACACGCAGTACATGCGCCTCGCTTGCAACATTGAGAACGCTGACTCCTACGTCATCGCCAAGAACGTCAAGCTTCGTAGCGCCTGATCTTAGGACTGTTGTAGTTACATTCCTAATAGACGGGAGAGTCGGGGAGAAATCCCCGGCTCTTCTGTTGTTATAACTAAACTTATGATAATATTTAGTAGTATGAATGAGAATGTAGTGACATCAGATGCTGTCGCCCCTAAGAAGGCTCCAGCAAAAAAGACTGCGGCTAAGAAAACTGCTGCTAAAAAGGCTGCGCCCAAGAAGGCGGAGTTTAAAGAAGACGCTGTTGATGGCGATGGCGACGGCTTTGTTCAAGACGGTACAGAGCATGAGCGTCCTGCTGAAGAGCCTAAGGCTCAGAAGTCTCCTGTAAAGAAGGCTCCTGTTTCTAAGGCTTCTTCTGGAAAGAAGTTCGTATATTTTGATATGGGTGCTGCTTATGTAACTAAGGATGGCACTCGTTTTACAAGAGAAAATAGGATTTATGAGATTGATGAGGAAGAGGCCGACTTTTTACTCACACTCGATAACTTTAGGCTTCCAGATCAACTGGAACTTGAAGAACATTATAAGGAGAATAACTAATGGCTGGAAACTTAAGCGATTATCTTGAGAACAAGCTTCTTGACCACTTCCTAGCAACTGCTGCTTACACTGCACCATCTAATGTTTATGTTGCACTTATGACTGTTGCTGAGGATGATACTGGCACTGCTGGTACCGAGGTCACTGGTGGGTCGTATGCTCGCCAGTCGGCTACTTTTGATAGTGCCGCTAGCGGTGCTACTCAGAACAGTGGCAACCTTGATTTTACCGGTATGCCTGCTTGCACTGTTGTTGGTATTGCAATCTATGATGCTAGCAGTGCTGGCAACTTGCTTGTTCATGGGACTTTGACTGCTAATAAGTCATTGGATGCCGGTGACACTCTTCGTATTGCTACTGGCGACCTTGACATTAGCATTAACTAATAGGGGGCAATAGTGGAGCGCAGAGAATTTGCTGGTGCTGTAGTAGAAACTACATTATCATCTGGTATATCTGGTACTGACACAACTATTTCTGTCGTTGATGGTTCCACTTTTCCTACTGGTTCTTCAGGGAATCCTTTTGTAATAGTTATTAGTAGAGGTTCTGCTAGTGAAGAGAAAGTTTTGTGTAGTTCAAGATCAGGTAACTCAATCACAGTTTCGTCTAGGGGTTATGATGGCCCTTCGGCAAGTTCTCATTCATCGGGGGCAACTGTGAATCATGTTCTTGACGCTACCGCTGTTCAGGATATGAACACAACAACTTACGATAATCATATTTTATCGTGGATGGGGGTTTAATAAATGGCTTTAACACCTAAGAGACTGTATACAGGGAACGATACGGCTAGCACAGTCTATACCGCTCCTTCCGCCGTAGGCAGTTACTCTATTATTAAGACAATTAGCATTTGTAATACTACGACAACTGCTAAGACGGTTAGCATTAACTTGGTACCTAGCGGCGGCAGTGCTGGTGTTTCTAATAAGATAATGAGTAGTGTTGTTGTTCCTGCGAATGACACGATCTATTCAAACATGGTGTACGTTCTTAATGCAAGCGACTCAATCTATTATGATCCGCAAGATGCTAACTTAACTATGGTTCTTACAGGAGTTGAATACTCAGCATGATAGGCAGGCTGGCTACCAACAATTTTAATGACCAGAGCAGAAGGATAACAACTTCTGATACTGCTCCATCTTCTCCTGTGACTGGTGATATCTGGTATAAGACAGATGTTGGTACCACTCTAATTTATTATGATTCAACCTGGATTGAAATTTCTGGGGGCGGAGGAGGAGGCGGCTCCTCTTCTTACACAATTACTAATAGTAGTACAGATTCTGCTATACTGTTGATGGAGGTTGGTCCCTAATGGCTGCTGGAGATAGGACTGAAACTCGTTTAATCGGGCCTTCTGCTGTGGGTACTTCTAATGGTACTCTTGGCACTGTAAGTGCTTCTAATGTTTGGGTAACCAAACAAATTGTTATCACTAACACTAATAGTGTTGATGCTTGGGTGTCTCTTGCTATCGGGACATCTGATACTGCATCTAACTGTTTCTTTTACCAGCTGCCCATTGCTGGTAACGATACTTTAGTATTTGACACCGCTTTGGTTTTGACGGCTGCTGAAACTATTCAAGGTCAAGCTGATCGTTCCGGTGTAAATATTACTGTAAACGGATGGGTTAAGGAAGTCTAATGTCAATTGATGCCGCGTTAGGGCGTCTTGGCATTCAGACGGGGGTATGCACTAGTTCAACGCGCCCTGCTAACCCTTACGAGGGTCAAGTTATTTATGAGACTGATACGAATAACTTGCGTTTCTGGTCGGGGTCGGCGTGGGAAAGCAATAAGGGTGCTGTTATTTCTTCTGCGGCCCCTACGAGTCCTGCTGCTGGTGATATTTGGTATGACTCTGATGATGGTCGGGCCTATGTTTATTATGATGATGGTTCTTCTCAGCAGTGGGTTGAGTTTGGTGCTCCGCCGTCTGGTTCCACGATTGCTTTAGCGTCTTATGCTGATTCTGCGGCTCGGACTACTGCTATCCCGTCGCCTACCGAGGCGGATCTTTCGTATCTTCAGGACACGAATTCGGTTGAGGTGTATGACGGTTCGGCGTGGGCCGCTGTCGCAGGCGGCGGTGTTCGCACCACATACACGCCAGCGTCTTACATCAACATCACAGTTGGCAACGGCACCGAAGTTGCCGCCTATGTTCTCAATGGCGACGTTATGACTGTCGATTATGTCTTGGTCTTTGGATCAACGACTAGCATTGACGGTGCAAACCCATCGTTTGCGCTTCCGTCTGGTTATTCCCGTGCGACAGGTTATGACATTCCGTGCGGCTTGGCACAGTTGCGTGACCAAGGGACACGCACCTATTGGGGATTCATTCAAACAAATGTAAACGGGTTGAGCATTCATTCAGGCAACGCTTCAACAACGTCGCTGTATCAGGATGTTATTTCACCAACCTTCCCGTTCACTTGGACGACGACTGACGCAATCCGACTCACAGCAACCCTTCAGGTGACCACAACATGAGTACGTTCGATTTCAACCCTGAGTTCCCTGACGCGACCGACGATCAGAAACTAGAGCAGGTTCGACTGTGGCGCAACGTGCAACTTGCTAGCACCGATTGGACGCAGGTTGCTGACGCACCCGTAGACGCAACTGCGTGGGCCGTCTACCGTCAGGCTCTTCGCGATCTGCCAGCCGCGATTGACATCACTAACCCAGTTCTGCCTGATAGGCCGGAGGGGTCGTAATGCCTTTATCTTTCCCTGACGCCCCCTCAGTAGACGATACGTATACCGCCGGGGATATTGAATACACATGGAACGGTACTACTTGGTATATCAGTAACCGTACTGCTGATCCGCGAACATTGGTTGCGTCCGGTGGCACCGAGGTAACTTCAGGCGGCTACAAATACCACACCTTCACTTTGTCGGGGACGTTGACAGTCAGCACGGCTGGTGTGTGTGAGGTTCTGGTTGTTGGCGGTGGCGGCGGCGGCGGTGTTGGCGAAGCAAGTCAAGATGGCGGCGGCGGCGGTGCCGGTGGTCTCGTCAATCTTGCTGATGTCTATTTGACCGCTACAAATCATCAAATCATCGTTGGGGCGGGTGGCGCAGGAGCCACTGACTATGGTGGCCCTCTAGGCTCTGGCTCAGAGTCGCGCATAGGATCTATTGTTGTTGCTGTCGGTGGTGGCGGCGGTGGTAGTAATCGAAATGTCACAGAATCAGGTGGCAAAGGTGGTTCAGGTGGTGGAGGATCTCAAGGCCGACCCGGTGGCGATGGTGTTAGCACTCAAGGCAACGCTGGAGGTACTGGCTTAGCAGGCTCCGGCGGTGGTGCTGGTGCTGCTGGCACAAGTTCAGGGAGTATGGCTACCGGATCAAACGGTGGTGTTGGACTCCAGTTCTCAGCATGGGCAACTGCAACGAGTACGGGTGACTCTGGCTATTACGCAGGCGGAGGAGGAAGTGCAGGAAACACAACCGCTGGCACTGGTGGTGCCGGTGGTGGCGGTGATGGCGTGTCTAATGGCGGAACGGCTAACGCCGGTACCGCTAATACTGGTGGCGGTGGCGGTGGTTACGAATCCACTACGACTGCTGGTCCAGCAGGGGCTGGCGGTTCAGGGATTGTGATTGTGAGGTATCAGGTCTAATGGCTGTTTCTTCTACTACCGGCGGGCTAAAAACAGGGGTATGTCTTTCAACAGACCGCCCCGATAACCCCTATACCGGACAAGTAATCTTTGAATCAGATACCGGCAAAGTGTTTGTGTGGGCCGGGTCTTCATGGGTGAATATTGGTGATACGTCCGGTGAGGGTGTCCAGTTGCCTTCTGGCACTACTGCCGAGCGCCCCTCGTCTCCTTCTGCCGGTCAGATGAGATTTAATGAGACGACAGGTGAGCCTGAATGGTATTCGTCGGCTTTGGGCGATTGGATTAACTTTAGAAACGCACCAGCATTTGAAATTGCGTACCTCGTCATCGCTGGCGGTGGCGGTGGCGGACGAGGCAGTACAGCGCAAGGTGCCGGTGGCGGCGGTGCTGGTGGCTACCGAACGTCTTGGAATAACGAAACCTCAGGTGGAGCCTCTGCGGCAGAAAGTGACATTTCAATTGAGTTGTCCGGCAACTATACAGTGACTGTTGGCAGTGGAGGTGCTGGCGGCTCCGTTACATATGCTGGAAATACTGGCAGTAATTCTGCTTTTTCAACAGTGCTAGCATCTGGCGGCGGTGGCGGCTCTGGATCAACTCAGTCTGCTACTTCTGGCGGTTCTGGCGGCGGAGGCTACATTGGATCTCCCGCTGCTGGAACGACGGGCCAAGGTTTCGTAGGCGGTGCCGTCAGTGGCGGTACCGGTGGTGGCGGTGGCGGTGCTGGCGAAGCGGGTAACACTGATGGGCAGGCGGACGGCGGTGACGGTGTTGTTTCTACGATCACCGGGTCGTCTGTAGTTCGTGGTGGTGGCGGTGGCGGTGGTGCTGACACAAGCACCCTAACAACTATTGGCACTGGCGGCGACGGCGGCGGTGGCGACGGTATTGATGGCAGTGCTAATGCTGGAGATGGCACGACTAACACGGGTGGCGGAGGCGGAGGCGCCAAAAATGGGGCATCTGGAAACGGTGGTTCTGGCATTGTCATTGTTCGCTACTCCAGTGCTTATACAGCAACGGTTTCTGCTGGCCTCACCTCAACAACCACGACAGTAGGAAGCGATAAAGTTACCGTCTTTACTGCTGGAACAGGAACCGTGTCATGGACCTAACATCATCTGTACCGAACAGCAGATTTTGATCCGGTTTTTTGGTTTATTTAACCTGTAATATGCTAATATTGAGTTGAGGAAATCCTATGGGTTTAACGTCGTCTGTACCAAATAGTATTCTACAGCCCGGTGTTTGTACGAGCTCTACCCGTCCTGCTTCACCGTATGAAGGTCAGGTTATCTACGAGACAGACACCAACAACTCATATATTTATGACAGTTCTGCGTGGGTGAGGTATGTGGCGGCTGCTGGCGTCCCTATCTGGCTGAACGGACAAACCATCTCTAGTGACTACACAATCCCGACGGGTTATAATGGTATGTCGGCTGGCCCCATTACTATTGCAGACGGTGTAACGGTTACGGTGAGTAACGGTAGTGAGTGGAGTATTGTATGAGTAGGTTAACGGTCGGGTCTCTTGAGGGTTTGTCAGAGAACAGTAATGTTATTTCTGTTCCTACCGGTCATACGTTGAATGTTGCCGATGCGGGCGCTCTTCAAATCGGTGGTTCTGGTGTTGTTAGCGCCGGTTTGGTTCATATCAGTCGCACAACTATTGGTACGTCGGTGTCCTCGGTCACCGTTTCGTCAGCGTTTTCCGCGGACTTCGACGTTTATCGCGTCATCGTCAACCTTGAGGCCGGATCAACAGATGGCCAGTCGTGGTTGATGACGTTTGGTTCAACTTCCGCAAACTATTACTCAACCAAGTTCGGCTATCGGTGGTCTAACAGCACAGTTTCTGCCTTTGTAAACAATGGCGCATACATGGACATCGGCGCGTTCTCAAACGGCGGCGGCGGCAGTTTGTCAATTGACATTTACGACCCGTTCGCTACAGACCAAACTAAAGTGAACGGCACGAACAGTTACGCACGTGCGACGGCTTCAGCAACAGGCGGTGCGCTTTTTTGTGCCGGGTTTCTGAATGACACTACGTCATACACCGCCTTCACGCTTACTACCAACACCGGCACAATGTCGGGCGGCACAATCGACGTTTACGGATACGCAGGGTCTTGACGATGACTAGAGAAGAATACGAAGCACAGCATCCTGTCGGTGCCGTCAATGTCCAAGAGGATGGCGTTGTGCGCCCTATGACTGAGGCGGAGTGGACCTCATGGGTTGATAAGGCGATGGAAATGCAGGCCGCAGAGCAGGCTGAAATTGAGGCGGCTGCTGCTAAAGAAGCCACCAAACAATCTGCTATTGAAAAGTTGGCGGCGTTAGGGCTTACCGTTGATGAAATCAAGGAAGCCTTTGGTTTGGAGGCCCCCCAATGAGTACCTTAAGGTTTAATACTTGGCAGAATACAGGGGGCACGGAGGTTGCTAACTCTACGTTGGGTACCGGCAAGATTTTGCAGGTCGTCCATGCCACTTACAGCACACGGCAAGATACAACCTCCGCAACCTTTGTTGCTACGGGTTTGACTGCCAACATCACACCGAGCGACACCGCTAACAAAGTGCTTGCGTTTGCTTACATCCCGATGAGCGTAGTCGATACATCATCGAACAAGTCTGGCTATGCGCAGTACGAAATCGACCGTGATGGGACATCGGTGACTGCCACATGGAACATCGGTTATAACGCCAGCGCCACCGCTAGCCGAAGATTTAGCACCGTTACAACATTCTTTGCGCTGGATAGCCCATCAGCGACAAGCGCTCTTACCTACACCATCAATCATCGTTACCAATCGAACGGCACCGTAAATACCTTTTACGGCGACGCAACCGGCCATCTAATACTAATGGAAGTGTCAGCATGATTGACTACGCCACCATCCTCATCACCAACTATCCAGAAGCTCAATGGTCGTTGACTGGCAACGATTACGACACGTTGATTTGGTATGACGACACGCCGAAGCCGTCACAGGCTGAGTTGGATGCTGCGTGGCCTGCTGTACAGCAAGCCCGACAGGACGCTACTGCTGCTGAGGCTGCTGCTAAACAATCCGCTATCGACAAACTTGCGGCCCTCGGCCTCTCTGTAGATGAAATCCGGGCGGCATTTGGATTGGAGGGTAACTAATGGCTTCTACTATGAGGTTTGATAACTGGCAGACTACTGATGGTACGTCTATTGCTACGACTAATGCTTCTGGTGATATTACGTTTGCTGGTGGTGTTACGGGAGCAGGCAAGATTTTGCAGGTGTTGCAGACCGTCAAGACAGATACGCAAACGACTACGATAAGTGCCGGTTCGACGTTTGCGGTTAGCGGTCTGACTGTCACTATTACTCCGTCGTCAACGTCAAGCAAAGTTCTTGTGCAGGTCATGTTGACCGGTGCCGTCGCTGTCGCTGATCGGTGCGGTCTGATTCTGACCCGTGGCGGTTCGGCAATCTCCGGTGCGATCGCAGACGCAGCCGGTAGCCGAGGCAGGGTAACAGGCGGTTTGACTGACCGAGAGTTTGACCCGAATACGTCCACTTTGGTTTATTTAGATTCGCCATCTAGCACTTCGGCTCTCACCTATGGAGTCGATTTGTATAGCATTGACGGGCGGCCTCATTACGTCAACCGTGGACAAAGTGACACTGATGCCACCAATCGGTTTAGAGGTGTCTCCACTATTCTCGTCATGGAGGTGTCAGCGTGACCGATTACGCCGCTGTTCTCGTCGCTAACTATTCTGACTCCGTGTGGACGTTGAACGGTGACACCTACGACGGCCTCACATGGCTCAGCGACACGCCAAAGCCGTCACAAGCCGACCTTGATGCCGCATGGCCCACAGTCCAATACAACCAGCAACGGGCCGAAATAGAAAACCAACGTAAAGCCGCCTATCAACAAGAAGCCGACCCCCTCTTCTTCTCATACCAGAGGGGCGAAGTCACAGAACAAGAATGGCTTGATAAGGTTGCTGAAATTAAATTAGCTTATCCTTATCCTGAAGCCCCGTGATTTATGTGAATGGTTCATGTTTGCAAAACATGCCGGTTAATGAGATAATATAGTAGATATGGCTATTGACTTTCCTGATTCCCCATCTGTAGACCAGCAATATACTGTTGGTGAACGTACCTGGACTTGGAACGGTACATACTGGGCTTTTAGCATTAATGCTACTTTCACCGCTTCGGATTCTGCTCCAGCAGATCCGGCTTTGAGTGATATGTGGTATGAAACAAGTACCGGTAAGTTGTTTATTCGTTACGATGGTTTCTGGGTTGAAGTTGGTGCCGCTGATACATATCGTCAATTAATTGCTGATACTGACGGGGATACTTCTGTTCAAGTAGAGTATTCCTCTGATGAGGATGTGGTAAGATTTATTACAGCCGGAACGGAAAGAGCTAACATTTCTGCTTCCGGCATGAACGTGGCTAGCAGTCTTAGCGTTGATGGGGCTGGGGTGGCTACTACAGGTAAGGCCATTGCGATGGCTATGGTTTTTGGAGGATAATAAAAAATGGCTGCACCTAATATCGTAAACGTAAGTACGATCACTGCTAAGACCGCACAAATTAAGTTAAATAGCACTTCTGCTACTCAGGTGGTAAGTAATCCGGCTTCTTCAGGTAAAGTTTTTAAGATCAACAATATTATTGTTTCCAATATTGACGGCACCGATGCCGCAACTATCACTGTTGCTATCGAAAATCATGCAACGGTCGGGTCGGGGACTTCTACTTATCTTGCTTATACTATTAATGTTCCAGCAGATTCAACTTTAGTTTTAGTTGATAAGTCTTCTGCTATTTATGTTGAGGAGAATCATAATATTAATGCTACGGCTTCTGCCGCTGACGATCTTGATATCGTCTGTTCTTATGAAGAGATCTCGTAATGCCTA
>Ga0222718_10001769_pt1 | contig 20114 bp, 20 predicted proteins | sample C33_27DmetaG_FD_165045 | JGI IMG/M metagenome (GOLD analysis project Ga0222718, IMG submission 165045) | Estuarine water microbial communities from San Francisco Bay, California, United States - C33_27D | ecosystem: Environmental > Aquatic > Marine > Unclassified | place: USA: California... | reverse complement strand
CCTGAAGGTCGTAACTCTCCTTATCACTCCATGTATTTCTTGGAACTAATATATTTTCATCAACATTTTTTACAGATAATGGTACCTCAAATCCAAAAAAATTATCCACCCGCATTTCTGCTTCATCTAAAGTGCCATCTAAAGCGGCCGAAAGTAAGGCTCTTGTATCTTTAATAGGCATCCTATTACCTTCTCCAACTGGACCTCCTGACCAACCAGTATTTACCAACCAACAGTTTACTTTATATTTATGAATAAGGTCTTTTAATAGGTTACCATATTCGGATGGGTGTCTTGGCATAAAAGGAGCTCCAAAACAGGCTGAGAAAGTTGCTTCAGGCTCATCAACTCCTTTTTCAGTACCCGCAACTTTTGCAGTATAACCTGACAGAAAATGATACATTGTTTGAGAGGCTGATAACCTTGCGATTGGAGGTAATACACCAAATGCATCACAAGTTAAAAGAATTATATTTTTAGGAATAGGACCCCTTCCGGTCTCGCTTGAATTAGGTATAAATGATAGCGGATATGCACCTCGAGTATTTTCTGCCAACGTATCATCATCTAAATCTAGTTCACCCGTCTCATCATCCATAACAACATTTTCCAGAATTGTTCCTGTTTTTCTTGTAGTTTCATAAATTTCTGGCTCAGCTTCTTTCGACAATCTAATCATTTTAGCATAACAGCCACCCTCGAAATTAAAAACACCATTTTCTGACCACCCATGTTCATCATCACCAATTAATGTTCTGTTTGGATCAGCGGAAAGTGTTGTCTTACCTGTACCTGATAAGCCAAAGAAAATAGCTGAATCATCATCTGAGCCAACATTAACTGAACAATGCATTGGCATGACATTTTTCTGGGGTAAGAGAAAATTTAACATAGTAAAGACTGATTTTTTAATTTCGCCTGCATAAGAAGTACCTGCAATAAGAACAATTTTTTTCTCAAAATTCACAGCAATAATTGTTTCGGACCTTGAGCCATGTCTTTCAGGGTTTGCTTTGAAACTTGGTATATCTATGATTACAAACTCTGGATTAAATTTACTTTTTTCTTCGTCTTTAACTGTGATAAGAAGATTTTGAATAAAAAGTGAGTGCCATGCATATTCTGTATAAACTCTTGTCGGTAATCTATACTCGAGATCTGCTCCACCAAAAAGATCCTGGACAAATAAATCCTTATTCTCTGAAAATTTAATCATATCGTTATAAAGAAGATCAAAATTTTCTTCAGACATCTCCTTGGCATTATCCCACCATATTGAGTCTTTATTCTTTGATTCTTTTACAACAAATTTATCTTTAGCAGATCTACCGGTGTGAATACCGGTTTTTACAACCATTGCTCCGTCTTTCGAGATCTTTCCTTCGCCCCTATCAAGAATAATTTTATATATCTCTTCCTGGTTTAAATTCCAAAAAACATTGTCTAGTGATGAAAATCCGTGAGTTTCGGGGCCAGATGTTGAAAAATTTTCGCCTAGTTCTTTCACAATTTACCTCTTAATATCAAAAAATTAATTCACACTTATATCAGAATATTGTCAACAAGTAATTCAAGGTATTATATAGTTTAAATAAGTTAATTAGTTAACCTAAAAAAGGGGAAAAATGACTAATATTTGTTTAATAGATGATGATCAAAATATACTTGCATCACTTAGCCTTACATTAAAGTCAGAAGGCTATAATATAAAAACTTTTTCTGATGGTTTATCAGGGCTAACATCATTACAGGAGGAGGATTATGATATTGCAATTTTAGATATCAAGATGCCTAGATTGGATGGTCTTGAAGTGCTTCAAGAGCTAAGACAAACTTCAAACCTTCCGGTAATCTTTCTTACATCAAAAGATGAGGAAATAGATCAATTACTTGGACTTAAAATGGGTGCCGATGATTATATAACGAAGCCATTCTCACAGAAATTACTTCTTGAGAGAGTCAAGACAATCCTAAGAAGATCACATGCAAATAATTCCAAAGAAAACAACAATAAAGATGTTTTAAAGAGGGGTAAATTATCACTTAACATGGATAGATATGAGTGTTTTTGGGGGGAAACTCCTTTAAGGCTTACCGTTACTGAGTTTCTTTTGTTAGAATGTCTAGCCTCTAGACCTGGGCATGTTAAAAGCAGAGATCAACTAATGTCATCTGCGTACGATGATAATATCTATGTCGATGACAGAACAATAGATAGTCATATAAAAAGATTAAGAAAGAAATTCAAAGATGTCGATAAAGACTTTAAATCCATTGAAACACTCTATGGCGTTGGGTATCGATATATTAAAGAATAATGTTCAATTTTCTTAAAATAAAATCGCTTGGCGCTAGAATTATTGCAATAAATTTAATTGGGCTAATTTTTCTTGGTACAGGCTTTTTATTCGTCGATAAGTCACAAAATAATTTAATAGAAGCTAGAAAAGAAGCCTTAATATTGCAAGCCAACCTTATTGCTTTCTCATTCACTCTTAATGCACAGTCAATAAATCAAGAGGTAAATAATATTGATAATCTATTTTTAACGCAGAATTGGACTTCAACAAAAATTGCGAGAACTCAAATATTTAATGAAAATCTTCAAGAAATTTTTGATTCTAGAGACTTCGAAGAGGAAGTATTAAATGAAAATAATAGAGTAGGTTTTTTTTCTGACCTCATAAAGAACTTTCAGGCTTTATTTGATAGAGATGCTCCTATTATTCCAAAAGAAGGTTATTCAATTGACGATATAAAAAAATCATTTTCAGGGTCTACAACTGCAAGAGAATATAAGTTAAAAAATGGTGGTATAACTGTCCATGTAAGTATACCTCTTGAAAGAAATAATCTTAAAAAAGAAGTGCTATTATTATCTACAAATGAAGGTGATATTGGCAGAATAATAGAAGAAGAAAGACAAAGATTTCTGAGAGCTTTTCTTATCGCTTTATCAGTAAGTCTTTTTTTATCAATATCTCTGTCTGGAACAATAGCAAGACCTTTAAATAGACTTGCAAAAGCAGCAGAAGGTGTTTCTGATGCTGGAGTTGGTGAAATACCATCGATGGATAATAGAAAAGATGAAATAGGTGGATTAGCAAAATCTGTTAGGAGAATGACCGGTGCCCTTCAAGAGAGAGTTAAATCTGTTGAGGCGTTTGCTGCTGATGTTGCTCATGAACTTAAAAACCCATTAACGTCTCTCCAAAGCGCAATAGAAACCCTACAGATATCCAATGAAGAAGAGGAAAGAAAACAACTGACAAAAATTGCTTTTAAGGATTTAAAAAGACTTGATAGATTAATTTCAGATATTGCATCATCATCAAGATTGGAAGTAGAACTTGCTAAAGGGGAATTTGAAAAAATAGATATTAGAGACGTGCTAGAATCTGTTGTAGAGGTAACAAAGACAAATATTTCAAAAAAATTTAATATAGCTGTAAGGCTTAATATTCCAAAAAAAGAAATCAATGTCCTTGGAATCGGTGATCGTATAGCACAGGTTTTTTATAATCTAGTTGACAATGCATTATCATTTTCTAAACCAGGGTCTTCAATTGAAATTAATGCATGGACAACAAAAAAAGAAGCAATCATTGAGGTTAAAGATCAGGGACCTGGAATACCTAAAGAAAACCTTGGAAGAATTTTTGAGAGATTTTATACATATCGCCCTGAAGAAAAAAGCTTTGGAAATAATTCAGGTTTAGGGCTCTCAATATGCAAACAAATAATAAAATCACTAAATGGAACAATTATTGCTACTAATAGGGTAGAAGGTGGGGCAACATTTACAATCATGCTTCCTTTGCAAAAATGATTTTATCAATAATACAATAAAAGGCTTTTATTAATGATAGGTTTAATAATTATAACTAATGGAAATCTTGCTCTAGAACTTAAATCAGCAATGGAGCACATAATTGGCGCTCAAACTAATGTTGCGATTTTCTGTATTACCCCTGATGATGATATTGATATTCATAAAAATAATATTCAAAAAACTATTAAAGAGTTAAATCAAGGAAATGGTGTTATTATTTTAACTGATATGTTCGGGGGTGCACCCTCAAATTTAGCTTTAAATTTTTTAGAACCAGGAATTGTAGAGATAATATCAGGAGTAAATCTTCCAATGCTCGTAAAAATTGGACAATCAAGAGATAATAAAAATATTTTAGAGGTTATTCAAGAAGGAAAGAGTTCTGCTCAAAAATATATTTCGATAGCTAGTGAAATTTTATCAGAAAATGATAACAACTCTTAGTATAATAAACATTAATTGATATATTTAATTTAGATGTAAAATTATAGTTTTCAATATATATAGTTATTAAATAAAATTTGGAGATATAGAATTATGAGTTTTTCTGATTACAAAGTTGCAGATATTAATTTAGCGAATTTTGGAAGAAAAGAAATATCAATTGCAGAAACAGAAATGCCAGGCCTAATGGCTTTAAGAGAGGAATACAAAGATATACTTCCTTTAAAAGGTGCAAATATTGTTGGATGCCTTCATATGACAGTACAAACTGCTGTTCTAATTGAAACTCTTATTGAATTAGGAGCCACAATAAGATGGTCATCGTGCAATATATTTTCAACACAAGATCATGCGGCCGCAGCAATGGCAGCAAGCAATATTCCAGTATTTGCTTGGCAGGGAGAAACTGAAGAAGAATACGATTGGTGCTTGGAACAAACCATTAAGGGTCCTGATGGATGGAAACCAAATATGATTCTTGATGATGGCGGAGATTTAACTCAGCTAATCCACAAGAAATATCCAGAATTATTAGAAAATATAGTTGGCTTATCTGAAGAAACTACAACAGGTGTTTTAAGACTATATGAAATGGAAAAAGATGGAACATTGGGTGTACCAGCTATAAATGTTAACGACTCAGTAACAAAATCAAAGTTTGATAATCTTTATGGAACAAGAGAAAGTTTGGTTGATGGAATAAAAAGAGCTACAGACGTTATGCTTGCAGGAAAAAGTGTTGTTGTATGTGGGTATGGAGATGTTGGTAAAGGGTCAGCAGAATCTTTAAGGTCGCAAGGGGCTCGAGTAACAGTAACAGAAATCGATCCAATATGTGCACTTCAGGCAAGTATGGAGGGTTATGAAGTAACAACAATGGATGAGATGGCTTCAAAAGCTGACGTTTTTGTTACAGCAACCGGTAATAAAGATATAATAACAATTGATCATATGAGAGAAATGAAAGATAGAGCTATTGTATGTAACATTGGACATTTTGATAGCGAAATACAAGTTAATGCCTTAAAAAATCTTAAATGGCACAATGTTAAACCTCAAGTTGATGAAGTTGAATTTCCAGATGGTAAAAAAATTATTCTATTAGCTGAAGGGCGATTAGTAAATTTAGGCTGTGCTACTGGTCATCCTAGCTTTGTGATGAGTGCATCATTTTCAAATCAAGTTTTAGCTCAAATTGAGTTATGGAATAATAACAAAAATTATGAGAAAAAAGTTTATGTACTACCAAAGAATTTAGATGAAAAGGTTGCCTCTCTTCATTTAGAAAAACTAGGTGTAAAATTAACTAAACTTACAGATGACCAGAGTGACTACTTAGGGTTAAGTCCTCACGGACCATTTAAACCTGATCACTATCGATATTAATTAAAAGTTACTGTTGAGACTCAGGTAATTTTAAAATCATACCATCCATATCTGCTGTAACAGGGATTTGACATGAAAGCCTTGAATCATCATTTTTGTGTTCATGGAAATCAATCATTGATTCTTCTTCCTCGCTCATAGAATTCATTTTTTCTTTCCATTCAATATCAATAAAAACCATGCATGTTGCGCAAGCACAGCCACCTCCGCAGTCAGCATCAATACCTGGAATGGAATTTGTTACCGCACCTTCCATGATTGATAAACCTTCTTCGACATCTACGATATGTTCAGTACCGTTACTTTCTACATAAGTTATTTTAACCAAAATGAGTCTCCAATTTTTTAAGATATAACTTCTTTTATTGAAATTTCTTTATTTTGCAACCTATGAAAATCAATTTTTGTTTTTTCTGCAATAAACTTTCTAGACATCATATGTTCTTGTGCTGAATTTATACAATCAGAAGCAATCATAAATCCGGATTTAAAATAAAATACTGAAAAGCTATTTTCATCTAAATTTCCTCTAATTACATGCTCATCATAATCGCCATTCAGGCCAGCAATTTGAAGTTTTAGCTCATATTGATCTGACCAAAACCAAGGTATTTGATTATATGCTACTTTTTCACCAACAATTGATGATGCGACTGTTTTTCCTTGCTCTATAGCATTATGCACAGACTCTAGTCGAATATTTTTATTATAAAAATGACTTGGGTGAAGAGTACAATCTCCAGCAGAAAAAATATAATCATCAGATGTTTTACAAAACTCATCAACAATAATACCATTATCTACTTTGACACCGGCATCTTCTGCTAAAGACTGGCAAGGTAAAACACCTATTCCAACTATAACTATATCAGCTTCAATACTTCCTGAAGAAGTTTCTACAGAAGAAACTCGATTATCTCCATTTATACCTTGCACCAAAGTATTAGTTAATATTTTTACTCCCCTAGATTCATGAAAGGAATTATAAAATGATGAAATAGTTGGACTAGTAACTCTTTCTAAAATTCTTGAGGCCATTTCCACTACTGTAACATTTAAACCTAAAGTATTTGCAACAGCTGCTACTTCAAGCCCTATATAACCTCCACCAATAATCACCAAATTTTTTGAGCCCTTTAATGAGGATTTAATCATTTCTACATCATCAATAGATCTCAGGTAATGGATGCCTTGTAAATTAGTTTTCTCTACAGGCATAAGCCTTGCTTCTGTTCCAGTTGCAATTACAAGATTATCATACTGAATATTTTTATGACCTTTATCTTTTGAAAATGTTAATTGTGATTTCTTTCTGTCTATTTCTTCAACATATGAGTCCAAAATTATTTCAATATTTTGTTCTTCATAAAATTTTTCTGGCTTTAAATACAATCTCTCAGCAGCAAGCTCTCCTGATAAATATTTTTTTGATAATGGAGGTCTTTGATACGGAAGGTATGACTCTGAAGACAAAATACTAATGTCGCCAGTAAACTTTTTTTGCCTTAAAGAAGTTGCAACCTGGCAAGATGCTTGCCCTCCACCAATAATGACTATTTTTTTATCGTTCATTTTAGAATCATCAAAAAAGATTATAATACTCTTATTGTTTTAATATGTTTTCTATATAAATGTTAGTAAAAAAAATGTCTGAATTAATAGTAAACCTTGATAATGAAAAAATAACTAATGACTTTGGTACGATCTTATCAGAGTTAATTAAAGAAGGTGATATTATTCTTTTAGAGGGAGAAATGGGATCAGGAAAAACTTTTTTAGCTCGGTCCATAATCTCAAATCTACTCGAAGAAAAATTTAAAGAAATAGAAATTCCTTCTCCGACATTTACACTAATCCAAGTGTATAAATGTAAAAATTTTATTTTAGGCCATGCTGACTTATACCGTATAAAAAATAGAAATGAATTAGATGTCTTGGGTATAGAAGATATTTTACAAAGAGGCTGCCTTTTAGTGGAATGGCCAGAAAAAATAAAAGAACTTTACGAAAATAATACTTTAGAAGTTAAATTTAGAGATATTAGTGGAAAAAAATCAATAGAACTAACAAATATCAAAGGTTGGGAAGCAAGATTAAAAATCCTAGAGAGTAAAAAAAATGGATGAAAAAGAATGTGTCTTTGATTGGGAGGCAAATGGTTTAAATGACGGATTTAGATATCCACATCAAATAGCAATCATTGATAATGATAATGAAAGTATTTGTAACACATATAATATGAGATTACCCCATTATGAGTTACCTGGTCCTATAGCCCTTTATAAAACAAATACAAATTGGAAAAAAACAAAAGAGAACCATCCATCACTTTATGAAATTATGCCGTCTATCCTCGATGATCTGCTTAGCTATGATATTATATGGGCATATAATTATAGTTATGACAAAGGTGTTCTCGAAGAAAGCCTTTTTAACACCGGAAGAAGTCCCTATCTTTATAAAGATAAGATTGTTTGTGATGCAATGCCATTTATATCCATTGCATCAATACTTTATCCTGAAGTTATTAAAATACCCATGATAGAGGGTGAAAGAAGAGGTAAAAAAGGTATTTATAATAGTCATAAACTTGAAAATGTTTATAAAGAAAATTTTACAGATGATGAAGAATTAACATGGCATGTAGCTGAAAGTGATATTATTGCAACATCAAGATTATTACAGAAAATTAAATCAGAAGCTCCTGATTTTTGGAACTTTAGAACTAGAATGTTCAGTAAATTCGCAAGAGAAGATATTTTTAGCAAAAAAGCAGTTTGGGTAAGATATTACCAAGATAAAAAACAAATGTTTCCTATGTTGCCAGTATATGAGAGAGACAGAAATAATTATTTTTCAATAGATCTTGAAAAGTATGAAAAAGATGGTGGATTTCAGGAAAAGCATAAAAATCAAATAATAAAAGTTGGTTCTGGTAAATCTAAGACCTTACCTGACTGGCTACATTCATCGTACATAAAAACTGGAGGAATTATTCTAGATGCTAGTTGGTTTAATTTACCAATAAAATATAATTTACCTGAAAATTCAGATTTATTAGAAATTAAAAATTTAATAAGTGAGTATTTATCAAATCTACAGATTTGGCCTGAAAAAGATGAAAAATATCTGGAGAAAACAAGATTCGGTTTTCCACCGAGAGAAGACTTAGGATCATGGGATTCTTTTCATAAGGCTGAAACTTGGGATGAAAAAGTACAAATAAAATTTAAGGATGCTAGATCAAAAAGAATAGCAAAAAGAATTATTTTTGATAATGCACCTGAAGTTCTTGATGATAATGCTTATAAGATTATTGAAGAGTTTATAAAAGAAAGATGGAAAAGTATTGGACCCGATCAAAGGCCAATGAAAAATTATGATTCAGGAAAAACATGGATTACCATTCCTACCGCGCTTGAAAATATTAGAAAATGTGAAATGGAAGATAATTTAGAAGAGAATTCTGAATTAGATATAGATTGTTTGAATGGATACAAAGAATATCTATTAGATCTAAATGAACAATTAAAATAAAAAATACTTGCATGAATGAAGGGACTTTCTTAGCTTAATGATATTGATTCTTGGAGATTATAATGAGTTTAATAAATGTTACAGATGAAGAATTTCAAAATACTATCATTGAAAATGAAGGATTATGTCTAGTTGATTTTTGGGCAGAATGGTGTGGTCCATGCAAGCAGGTAGGCCCTATTCTTGAGGAACTAGCTTCAGATTCTGATTTTAAAATAACTATAGCAAAAGTAAATATTGACGAGAATCCCAGAACACCAACAAACTATGGGGTCAGAAGTATTCCAACGCTTATGTTATTCTCAAATGGAGAGTTAAAGGATACAAAGGTTGGAGCATTACCAAGGCAAGAGCTAAAAGATTGGATAAAAGAAAACAGCTAATCAATTCTTAAAGCCTCAGACACTAAATATAAAGAACCACAGATTAATATTCTAGAATTTTCATACTTTGAATAAGTCATTATTGCCTCTTTAAGAGACGATGCTTCTTTTAAGATAGTATTCTTAAATAAATTTTTCTTTCTTAAATCTAAAAGAGAAGAAGAAACGTTTCCTTCAATCGGGACAATTATTATTTCTTTAGCTATTTCGTTAAAGTTTATTATAAAATCATCTAAATTTTTATTCTTTTTAATCCCTAAAATAATTAATAAATCCTTACTGTCTTTATTATTTTTTTTAACCATCTCATTGCCAATAACTTTTGCAGCAGAGGGGTTATGACACCCATCAATCAAAATTTCAGAACTCTTACTAATCCAACTTTTAGTATTTCCAGTTAATTCAGTTAGCCTTCCTTGTAATTGAGCATTTTTTAAACCATTAATAATATTCTCATCATTAACACTAATTTTATTTTTCTGTTTTAATAATCTAAGTGCTGCAATACATAGGCCTGCATTATAGATCTGATAATCACCATTTAGCCCCAATGAATTAAATTCTAATCCGCCAAACTGATCTTTGTAAATTATCAAGTCATTATTTTTCTCAACAAACCAATCCTTTCCATAAAAAAATCCTTCAGCATTTTTTTCAGCTAAATTTTCATGAATAATTTTTTTCAAAGAGTTGCATTGAGGTCCAAAAATTACAAAACCATTATTAGGAATAATCCCTAACTTTTCCTTTGCAATCATCCCTAAGTCACCTCCAAGAAGGTCCTCATGATCATAGGATATTGTTGTAATAATGCTTAGCTCTTTCTCAGATATGATATTTGTAGGATCATGTAATCCACCAATCCCAACCTCAATAATATTAAAATCAGAAATATTTTTGGAAAATAGCTCAAAAGCACATGCAGTAATAAATTCAAAGAAGGATAATTCTTGATCAGAACAGAAATGGGAACAATTTTCTATAACTAAAGATAATAAATTATCATCAATTATTTTATCGTTAATAATAAACCTCTCATTAATTTTTAATAAATGAGGAGAGGTAAAAATATTTGATGTTAATTGATTAAAAGTTAAACAAGATCTTAAAAACTCAATTGTTGAGCCTTTACCATTTGTTCCTGCAACATGAATAATATTTTTTAATTTTTTTTGAGGGTGATTAATCTTTGAGAGAAAATTAAAAATTCTATCTGTCCCTTTTTCAGGGTTCTTTATAAATTTTTCATAAAAATAATCTTCAATAATCATTTTTAGAGAAACTTTAATTAAGTTTTTTCATTTATCAATATATTAATTATTTTTGAAATAGTTGATTTTAAATCCTTCCTATGAACAACCATATCGACCATTCCATGCTCCAAAAGATATTCAGACTTCTGAAAACCTTCAGGTAAACTCTCATTAATTGTATTACCAATCACCCTTGGCCCAGCAAATCCAATTAAAGCTTTTGGTTCAGCAATATGAATATCACCCAGCATAGCATAGGATGCGGTAACTCCTCCAGTAGTGGGGTTGGTTAATACAACAATATAAGGTAATCTTTCCTCTCTAAGTGATTGGAGCATTACTGTAGTTCTAGGCATTTGCATCAAAGAAAGAATTCCTTCTTGCATTCTTGCGCCACCAGATGATGCACACAAAATAAAAGGACATTTTTTATTAAGTGCAGTTTCAATTCCTAAAATGATGCTTTCCCCTGCAGCCATTCCAAGAGAGCCTCCCATAAAAGAAAAGTCATGAACGGCCATCACAACTTTCGATGAATTGATAGTACCAGAACCAATTAAAATTGAATCCTTTTTTCCAGTTTTAGCTCTCGCATCTTTAATACGATCAATATATTTTTTTTGATCTCGGAATTTTAATGGATCTGTTGGTACATCAGGACAGTCAATATATGAAATTGATCCCTCATCAAATAATTGAGAAAATCTTATTTCAGCTGATACTTTTAAATGATAGTCACATTCGGGGCATACAAACAGGCTCTCTTCAGCATCAGTATGAAAAATCATTGAGTCGCAGGCAGTGCACTTTAACCAAAGATTATCGGGCACGTCTCTTTTTTTAAAAATCTTTTTAATTCCGGGTGGAACAATATTTTTAAACCAATTCACTTTTGACTCCCTAACCTTTTAGAGGATTTGATAACTCTAAAAGAAAATCTATCATATTTTTAACTATCAAATCATTATCAAAATTCTTAATTTTCAAGGAATCAATTTCGTTCACTATCGCTGATCCAACGACAATAGCATCTGAGAAATTAGAAATCTCTTCAACTTGGGAGGAGCTTTTGATACCAAATCCTACTCCAATAGGTAAATCAGTATTTTGTTTTACATTTTTTATTAATTCTTCAATAATTTTATTATTAGGTGCTTTTGTTCCTGTTATTCCGGCAATAGAAACAAAGTAAAGAAAACCTGAGCTTACATCCAATATCTGCCTTAATCTCTCTTTGTTTGTAGTAGGGGTTATAAAATTTATAAAATCTATTCCAGATTTTTGAGCTGGAATACATATTTCATCACTATGCTCAATTGGAAGATCCACTACGATTAAACCATCAACACCAACTTCTTCACACCTATTTATAAATGATTTTATACCAAATTGGAGAATTGGATTAAAATAACCCATTAAAACAATTGGTGTTTCTTTATCTTTAATTCTGAATCTCTCTATCATCATGAATGTTTTAATCATGTCATGACCATTATTTAAAGAACGCAATGAAGACTCTTGTATCGAAGGACCGTCTGCCATTGGATCAGAGAATGGCATACCAATTTCAATAATATCTGCTCCTCCTAAAGGAAGAGATTCTAGTATCATCTGAGAGAGCTCTATATCAGGATCGCCAGCAGTAATATAAGGTATAAATGCAGAACGTTTATTTAATCTGAGATTTTTAAAAACTTTTGATATACGTGAAGGCATTAAATATCTATCCCTAAAAGATCAGCAATAGCGAATACGTCCTTGTCGCCTCTACCGCACATATTCATAATTATTATTTTATCCTTAGGATGTTCTTTTGCTAATTTTAAAGTAAATGATAGAGCATGTGAGGGCTCAAGGGCAGGAATAATTCCTTCTAGCTTAGAACATATCTGAAAAGCATCCAATGCTTCATCATCAGTTGCAGAAACATACTCTACTCTCTTTATATCTTTAAGCCATGAATGTTCAGGTCCTATTCCTGGATAGTCTAGCCCTGCTGAAATTGAATGCCCTTCAGTAATTTGACCATCATTATTTTGAAGTAAATAAGTTTTATTACCATGAAGAACACCAGGTTTTCCCTTTGATAAAGATGCAGCGTGTTCATCAGTTTCAAGTCCTCTACCTGCAGCCTCTACACCATACATCTTAACATCGTCATCAAGGAAAGGATAAAATAAGCCTAATGCATTTGAACCTCCACCTACACAAGCAACTAAAAAATCTGGGTTTCGTCCTTCTTTAATGTTAATTTGTTTTTTTGCTTCTTCTCCAATTACAGATTGAAAATCTCTAACTAATTGAGGATAAGGATGAGGGCCAGCAGCCGTTCCAATAATATAAAAAGTATCATCTACATTAGAAACCCAGTCTCTTAATGCCTCATTCATAGCATCCTTGAGAGTACCATTACCTGAGGATACAGGAACAACTTCACCTCCCAATAATTTTATTTTAAAAACATTTGGTTTTTGCCTTTCAATATCAGTTTTACCCATATAAATGACACATGGTAATCCAAATCTTGCGCAAACTGTTGCCACTGCGACTCCGTGTTGACCAGCTCCTGTTTCAGCAATTATACGAGTTTTACCCATCTTTTTTGCTAAAAGTATCTGACCAAGGCAGTTATTTATTTTATGACTTCCTGTATGGTTTAACTCGTCACGTTTAAAATAAATTTTTGCACCACTAGCATAATCTGTAAGTCTTTCAGCAAAATACAAAGGGCTTTCTCTTCCAATATAATCCTTTGCAAAACTTTCTCTCTCTTCAATAAATGAGGTATCATTTTTTGCATCATCGTAAGCCTTTTCAAGATCTAATATTAAAGGCATAAGGGTTTCCGCTACATAACGTCCTCCAAAGTCACCAAAATTCCCTGAAATATCTGGTTTATCTTTATAAGTATTTTTAGTCATTTTTTCTTTCATAAGCCATTCTGGTTAATTTAACAAAATTCTTAATTTTTTCTTTGTCCTTTAATCCTGGTTCATTTTCAACACCTGAAGAAACATCAATTACAGATGCGCTAGAAAAATTAATTGCATCATCTATATTATCCTCATTTAATCCACCTGATAAATAATAATCTCCACCCTTCCAATTTTCTAAAATTGACCAGTCGAATGTTTTGTTAAGCCCGCCTCTTTGTTTATCTAGACCAATATCAGGTTTTGCATCAAAGAGGAAATAATCTACTACATCAGAATATCTTTCAGATGAGACCAAATCTAATTCACTTGATATTCCAAAAGCTTTAATGATTGGCAGCCCAAAAGAGTTTTTTATTTCTACACATCTGTCAATTGTTTCATCACCATGCAATTGAATTAGATTTGCATCTACCGAGGAAATACAGCGTTCTATATAATTACTATCAGCATCAACAAAAACCGCAACTCTTTCAATATCACAAGCTGCTTTAGAGAAAAAATTGCTCTCAGCATATTCTGGTTCAATTCTTCTAGGGCTAGGATCCGCAAATATGAAACCACATATATCAGCTCCTGAAACCCTAACCATCTCTATTTGCTCTTGAGACGATAAACCACATATTTTGATCTTTATTGTCATTGTTTTATATTTTCAAGAATATTATCAATAGTTTTTAATGGATCTTTTGAATCAGTTATTGGCCTGCCTATAACTAATAAGTCAGCTCCTGCATTAATAGCTTTTTTTGGACTCATTACTCTTTTTTGATCATTTTTATTATCTTTTTCCAGTCTAATACCGGGAACAACAAGAATAAAATTTTTCCCAAGTTTGCTTTTTATTAATGAAATTTCTTTTGCTGAACAAACAACACCATCTAAGCCGGAATCTTTGGCCAAAGAAGCAAGTCTAAGAACGAGATCCTCGCTATTATCTTTGTAGCCAATTTCCTCTATATCGTTATTATCTAAACTTGTTAGAACAGTGACTGCAATAAGTTTTGTTGGCTTATCTTTAAACTCACTTCTAGCTTTTGCGGCCGCCTCTAACATATTTCTTCCACCAGATGAATGAACATTAATTATTGCAATATCTAGCTCCATTAATGTCTTTATAGTTTTGTAGACCGTTATCGGAATATCATGGAGTTTTAAATCTAAAAAAATTGGTATACCAAGTTTTGAAATCTCTCTAACACCATTAGGTCCAAAAGAATTAAAAAATTCCATACCAAGTTTTACACCACCAATATGACTTTTTAAATCTGATAAAATTGACTGAGCTTTAGTTAGTGAATTAACATCTAATGCGAGAATAATTGGATTTTTAAATATCTTATTCATTTCTTCTCCTAGCAGTTTAATTTTATAAACTAATTAGAGTGAATTAAGATTTATAGTTAAGTCTATCTCTTACACCTTTACCAGGTTTAAACATTGGAACATTTTTGGCTGGAACTACAACTTTTTCTCCAGTTCTTGGGTTCCTTCCATTTCGAGCATTCCTATGTCTGACTGAAAAAGTTCCAAAACCTCTAATCTCAACCCTACCATTACTTGATAAAGTTTCACCAATATTTTCAAGAACTGTATCAACAATTATCTCAATATCTTTTTGAATTAAGTGAGGGTTATTCTTTAAAAGTTTTTTAATTAAAGAAGACTTAATCATTATTATCCTCATCACTATTTTTTTCAGATGAATTTTTATCAAGAGCTTCTCCAAGAATATCTCCTAGAGACGCACCAGAATCCTTAGATCCATATTGCTCAATTGCTTCTTTCTCATCTGATATTTCTAAGGCCCTAATTGATAGTGATATTTTTCGAGACTTAGGATCATAGTTCGTTACTTTAGCGTCTACCTTTTGACCTGCCTCAAATCTTTCAGGAATTTGTTCAGATTTATCTTTTGAAAGATCAGATCTTTTAATAAAAGCTGGTACTTTATCACCAATCTCAACATTAATTCCTGCTGCTTGAGATGAAACTACTGTACAAGTTACAACACTTCCTTTTTTAATTTGATCAAGAGACTCCATTGGATCATTATCAAGTTGTTTAATTCCAAGAGATATTCTTTCCTTTGAAGGATCAATATCAATAATAATGGTTCCAATTTCCTGATCGACTTCAAAATCCTTAATTGCATCAGGCCCGGACTTTCTCCAATCAACATCAGACATATGAACAAGACCATCAAGCTCATCATTAACTTTAACAAAAAGACCAAAGTCAGTGATATTTTGAATTTTTCCTTTTAGTTTTGTTCCAATAGGGTTATTTTGAGCAAAGTCTTCCCAAGGATTATCTAAACATTGCTTTAGACCAAGAGATAAACGTTTTTTATCAGGATCTATTTCAAGAACCATTACTTCAACTTCCTGATTTTGTTCAACATATTTATTAGGATTCTGCATTTTTGAAACCCAACTCATTTCCGAAACATGAACTAGTCCTTCAATTCCACCCTCAAGCTCAACAAAAGCACCATAATCAGCAATATTTGTTACTCTACCCTTATAACGTTCACCAACGCTATAATTTGCTTGAGCTTCAATCCAAGGATCATTTTGTAATTGCTTCATACCCAGCGAAATTCGCATATTTTCACCAGAAACTTTAGTAATTAAAACCTTAATTTTTTCACCTATGGAAATAACCTCTTCGGGACTATTAATTCTTTTCCAAGAAATATCTGTCACATGTAAAAGGCCATCAATTCCACCTAAATCTACAAATGCTCCATAGTCAGTTATATTTTTGACAATACCCTCTACTATCTCACCCTCTTTTATCTTCTCTAATAATTCAGACTTATCAATAGAAAGACTTTCTGAAAGAACTGATTTTCTTGAAACAACAATATTACCTCTTCTGCGGTCCATTTTTAGTATATGGAAAGTTTGTGAGGTATACATTAAAGGCTTCATATCTCTAATTGGTCTAACATCAACCTGACTTCCAGGAAGGAAGGCTTGGGCGCCATCTAGATCAACTGTAAAGCCACCCTTAACTTTACCATTAATAACACCTTCAACAATTGCATTTTCTTTTTGAGAAACTAATAAATTTGTCCAAATTTCTTCTCGCCTTGCTTTTTCTCTTGAAAGAACAGCATCTCCTAAAGCATTCTCTATTCTCTCAAGATATACATCAACCTCGTCTCCAACTTCCAAATTGTGATCCTTCCCTGAAGCAGAGAATTCCTCTGATGGTATTCTACCCTCAGTTTTCATACCCACATCTACTATAATTGTATCGGACTCTATACCTACAACCGTACCTTTAATAACCTGACCTTCTTCGCAAGCATTTGAAACAAAGCTCTCTTCAAGAAGTTTTGAAAATTCCTCTTGAGAACTTTCAGGAACTGAATCAACTAAATTTGACAAATATTAATCTCCCTAAATTATAAAATATCACTATAATCATCAAACTTTTTAATGACTAAAGATGAAACTATATCTAATGTATCTTCTATATTAATACCAGTAGTATCAATAAGATGAGCATCTTTTGCTGCAACTAATGGTGCAACGCTTCTTTCCTTATCTCTTTGATCCCTTTTTTGCAATTGTTTTATTACCTCATTATAAGAAATTTTCTCATTTTTTTCTAAAAAGTCAGCAAACCTGCGCTTTGCGCGCTCCTCTAAAGATGCGGAAATGAATAATTTAACGTTAGCATTTGGAAAAATAATTGTACCAATATCTCTTCCATCAACAACAATTCCCTTATGTTCCTTTGACTGTTCTTTAAAACTTCTTTGGATATTAACTACAATCTTTCTAATATCTGGAATGGAGGCTATAATAGACGAATATTTATCAATTATTGGATTGCGAATTTCACTCTCATTTACAGAATTAATATCAAAGACATTAGCCTCTGAGATTGCATTTAAATTTGTAAAACCCTCACCATATTTATTTATAGTTTTTAAAGCCAAACCTCTGTAAATTATTCCTGTATCAAAATAAGAAAAATTAAATTTCTTTGAAATACCTCTTGCTATTGTTCCTTTTCCTGAACCAGCAGCACCATCAATTGCAATAATAAAAGTCATATTTTTATGCTGATAATTTAGCCCCTAATTTTTTCATTAATTTTATAAAGTTTGGGAAACTTGTTTTAATTGTTTCAGTATCATCCACTTTTATTGATTCTTCTGAAACCATACCCAATATGATTGATGACATTGCAATACGGTGATCTAAGTTAGTTTCAATTGAAGCACCTCCCTTTGGCCCATCAGCACTTCCATTGATAACAAGGTTATTATCTTCAATTCTTGTATCTATTCCATTTTTAGATAAAAAATTATAAATACCCATTAATCTATCGCTCTCTTTAACTTTTAATTCTGATAAGCCTCGAAATATTGAAGTACCATTAGCCATAGAAGCTGCTACAGCAAGTATCGGATAGTCATCGATCATACTAGGTGCTCTTTCAGCGGAAACATCAATTGGATTCAAGGTACTTGAAGAAACTTCGATATCATAAGTTATTTCACCAGCTTCATTCTTTTTATTAAAATATCTTATATTAGCTCCCATCTCATCTAAACATTTGTACATACCATCTCGAGTAGGGTTTAACAAAACACTCTTAATTTTAATATTTGAATTCTTACAAATTAGTCCAGCAACCACAGGGTAAGCTGCAGAGGATGGATCGCCGGGTACTTTTATATTAACTGGATTTAAAGTTTTCTGTCCTTCGAAGCTTATAAAATTCTTACCGTCTTTTTCTTCTATTTTAATATCATAGCCATAATATTTAAAAAGCGTCTCAGTATGATCCCTTGTTTTTTCTCTTTCTATTATAGTAGTTATGCCAGGTGTATTTAAACCAGCAAGCATTATTGCCGATTTAACTTGTGCAGAGGCTACCTGCATTTCATAAGTAATAGGAATAGGACATTCAGCACCCTTAACTATTATCGGAAGAAATTCTGAATTTCTCAATTGAAAATTTGCTCCAAAGTCAATTAAAGGATCCGTAACTCTTTTCATTGGTCTTTGAGATAATGACTCATCACCAGTAAAATGAGTTTCAATTGGGTAAGTTGAAACAAGCCCTAATATTAGTCTTGCAGCAGTTCCAGAATTACCGAAATCTAAAGGTGTTTCAGGTTGTTTTAGACTACCAATACCTATACCGTTTACAATGTATTCATCATTTGAATTTAAGCCAATGCATGAGCCAAGGGATTTCATAGAATTTATTGTGCAATTAACATCAGAACTGTTGAGTAAGCCAGTTATTTTACTTTCACCAATAGCCAAAGAGGATAATATAATACACCTGTGAGAAATAGACTTATCTCCAGGTATTACAATTTCGCCACTTAAGTCAGAACTTTTACTTGAAAAAAGAGTTGAGCTTGACATATTATTTTTTTGATCTTGATTCATTGTTAATTAAGGTTTAGCAGACATATTGTAAGAAAAAAACTTTTTTTGGTTTTGACACTATTGTTTCTTCATGGCAATGGAGATAAATAATTTTATAGGTATAAAAATGAGTAAGAATAAATTAGGCAAAAAGAGAGTTTGCCCTTCAACAGGAAAAAAATTCTATGACTTAAATAAGGATCCTGTGGTCAGTCCATATACTGGAGAGGTATTGAGCAAGATAAATATTGAAGATATAGAAAAAGAAAAAACAGAGGCAATTACGATTGAAACTGAGGTAAGTGAAAGCGAAGTAGAAAATACAGATGAAAATATTAAAGAAATTGATGGTGTAATTGAAACTGATGAAGAAGATATAATTCCAGAAATTGATGAAGCAGCAATTCCAGACCTAGAAAACTCATCAGATGATGAAGTCATTGATAACGAAAATGACAATGATATTAATGAGTTTGATACTGATGATCTTGATGACCTTGAAGATGAAGATGACGATGATTTTATTGATGCAGATGATGATGTCTCCGATGTAATTAAAACTGTTCCAAGCGAAAATAATGATGTTTAAATATGGGGCTATAGCTCAGCTGGGAGAGCGCTTGCATGGCATGCAAGAGGTCAGCGGTTCGAACCCGCTTAGCTCCACCAATTTATAAAATGAGATTTTCTATTATTCTTATAATTACAGGTTTAATATTTTGGGTAAGTGTTTTTTTATTCCAAAGTTAATTAAAAAAATTCTTTTAACCAATATTAAAATAAATTAGCGTCATAGCAAGTGTTATAAGAAATACTATAGTAATTATTATTAATGACTTCAAAACTTATCTTCCACATCTATACCATTTAATTGCATCAGATATATCTTTTCTTGTAGCCAATCCTTCTTCAAATAATAAATTTAAATTATATTGAGCTCC
>Ga0222718_10001767_pt1 | contig 20123 bp, 10 predicted proteins | sample C33_27DmetaG_FD_165045 | JGI IMG/M metagenome (GOLD analysis project Ga0222718, IMG submission 165045) | Estuarine water microbial communities from San Francisco Bay, California, United States - C33_27D | ecosystem: Environmental > Aquatic > Marine > Unclassified | place: USA: California... | reverse complement strand
AAAACCATGTTCCTGAAAGCAAAATCTTCGTGACACCTGAGCCCGATTCTCAATCTGATTCGTCGCCAACCGACAAACCCCGGAAGGATCCCGGCACGCGTCTCCGATTTGTGATCTATATGGTGATCAGTTATTGCACCATGCAGACGTGTGTCTATCTCTTCGATCAATTATTCGATCAGTACACTCGTCTTTCGGCTGAAATGTCAGCCAACATCGCGGCCTGGATTGCGATTGTCATCGTGTCGCTGATGAACTTTTTCTGGCTGATGCATTTCGTCTATCGAACAGCGGACGGGCATCGGGGGCGTCAGTTCTGGAAGTATCTGCAATCCATCATCGGGTTTCGCCTCTGGGAAGCCCTGGTATTTTACGTGATCTGTAAGTTACTTGGAGGAGGCGACCCCAGCCCGCTGGATTTGCTCATCTCTTCTACAATCATGCAGGCTCAAAGCGTGGTGATGAAGTTCGTGGTCTACAACAAACTGGTCTTCAGCTCCGAACAAGTAACCGATGCGGAAGAACGAGCCATCCATGACGCTCCCCCCAATTTGTCAGAGGATACGGAAAGCCAGCATAAATAACTGTCCCAAAGAGAGCCGGGTGTCATGCTCTCGCTTGCGTGAGCATGTGGGTTTCATCCGCGTGATCTTCGGTCATATCCTGCACGATCAATTGACCGGGGGCTTCCGTTTCACGGTGCGCCCACCGCCACCCTTTTTATTTTATTCGTCTGATTCGAGTTATTCGTGGTGAGTACTTTCTTGTGACTCCGGCTGACGAGTTTCATTGCACGTCGAATGACACTTGCCACCATCCCGACTGCTGGCGCAGATCGGGCTATGCGAACTTTGCGGTGAATTAATTATGGTTCCCTCCCATCTCACTGGCGGGCAAGCCGCCAGTGCCACCCAAGAAGAGAATGAACCCTTTGCGTTTCTTCGCCTCTTGGCGGCTTTGCGTCAAATTTATGACCTCGCAAAACTCACCTTGCCAAACGTGATCTACCAGAGTTAGCGTTCGTGGTTCGCCGACAGGCGAATCGATCTTTGGCAATTCGACTTACATATAGCCATTGTGCGCAAGCACATTGGATAGGTTCGAGTGTCATTCATTGTTCATCAATGACGACCACTGCAACGTGAGAAAGAGAGCGATTTCGCGTGACGTGGAAAATGCGCACCCAGAAAAAGTGACACGCCTTCACAAAATGAAGATCGACGCAAGCCAATGAGAGCCAACAAGTTGCTCAAGAGTATGGAAGATTCGAAATCAAGATTCGGGAAGATTTGATTCAACATTTGGTCAAGATTCGGTCAAGGTGTGTCCCCGAATCTCCAAATCTTGACATCTTGAAAAGGCGGTTGAGTGTTCAACAATCATCGACGGAAACCAAATTCAATCATCAAGGTTGAATGGTTCCACAAAAAAACGGGGCTCCGTTTCCGAAGCCCCGTTTTAGTGAATTACGCCTGGAAAACTTATCCCTGAACTTGAAGAAGTTGCAAGGTCTCGCCTTCCCACTCGAAGCTGTAAGCAGCGGAAGGATCAAGATCGTATTCGACCACTTCAACGCCATTGTGATAGGCGATTTTTAACGCTTCCGAAGATCGAGTTTCGACGACCGATTTTGTATCAGCGGGCATCGTTTCAACTTGCTCACTGGCATTCAAGCTGAAATGAACTTCGGCTCCCGCATTGTTCATCAAAGTCATCGTTAACAACTTTACAGGAGGACGATTGATGGGAAGTTGTGGTCCTGGTTTGTGACAAATCGGCAAGACGGGCTTATGGCAATGACAAACCTGACACTCACAGACATGACATTTGGGAACTGGCTTCTTGCAGATTGGTGGTTTCACACAAATGGGTGGCTTGATACAAACCGGAGGCTTCACAGGAGGACAGATCGGCGTCTTGATACAAACGGGTGGTTTGATTGGAGGGCAAATGGGGGGATGTACGATTGGAGGGTGAATAATCACGGGAGGTGGACAGACAGGTGGCTTCGGCGGACAGATAATCGGAGGTGGCAATTTGCAAACAGGAGGCTGCGGTAAAGGGTAAGGCAGAATTGTGAAATCACCACTTGGACTTGGTTTCGGCTTCGGGAAAAATTTAGGAGGTAAGTAGTTTCCGATCTGCGGTTGTTTTTTCGGCAAGACTTTGAGTTGTGGTTGCTTTGCGGGCAGTACTTTGAACTGTGGCTTGCTGACTTTTCCGAGCTGAAATTTTTGAGCATCGGCGGAAGACGAAGCAAGTAATGCGGACAGAGCAGCAATCATCGTGATGGCTTGAAGTTTCATGGCTGTATCCCTTATGTGAAAGTGTTTTGATGTTTGGCTTCGCGTCTGACAGTTCATCCGACTGTCATCACTTTCAGGACACACAACTTGGAAATATTTACAAAAGCAGCACAATCATCATAGATTAAAATTCACGAAAACTGCTTTATATTAACCGCTTAACGAGTTGAAATGATTGCAGAGAGCTGAGTAGTAATGATGGCGCAATAGATGGACCAAAAGAGTTGCTACGCTCGATCATGAGGGAACGGAAGCACCTTCGTCAATGACTTTTGACCTAAGAGCAGCATGACAAGTCGATCAAAACCCAGTGCAACTCCCGCACACTCCGGTAGCCCGTTTTCCATGGCTGAGAGTAAATGTTCGGCGGCGGGAAGTGCCATCGCCCCTTCAGACAGGCGACGAGAATTTTCTTCAAAGATACGCTGGCGTAGAACTTCTGGATCGGTCAATTCCTGATAGCCGTTACAAAGTTCAATGCCGTCCCAGTAAAGTTCAAATCGCTCGGCAACAGGTGGATCGTCTGCTCTGACCTTGGCCAAGGCAGACTGAGAGGCAGGGTAGTCACACAGAAATTCGGGATTGTTCGTTCCCAGTGTTTGCTCCACTTTCTCGGCAAGCAGTAAATTGAGCAACGAATCGCGGTCCTCAGTATCAAGTGAGGGAGGTGGCTCAACTCCCTCGGCACGACACAGAATCAACAACTCTTCGGAAGACTGTGTCAGCACTCGACAATCGAGAACACGTTCACAAGCGTCGTCATACGACAGACGATGGAACGACTTGTCGGTCATTTTGAGTCGAGAATTCATGTCTGAAACACCCGGCTCCAACTCCAGCACCCGTTCCGTTAAGCGGCGAATCAGACACTCGGTGAATGTCATCTGTTCCTGATAGGTGTCGGCGAAACCGTACCATTCCAGCATCGTAAATTCAGGGTTGTGTAAATCTCCACGTTCACAATTACGGAAGGCTTTGGAAATTTGAAACAAACCCGCCGGTCTGTCGGTGGAAGGGGATCGATGAAGATCGGCCAACAACCGTTTCATGCCGAACTCGGGCGATGTTTGCAGATACCAGACTTCATGATCGGCACCTCGATGAGTTTTCAACTGCGCTTCGATAGGATCCAGATTCGCATCGACGACGGTCTCACGCGAAAGGCTTGGCGTTTCGACTTCGAGATATGCAGTCGACGTAAAGAAGTCCCGAATTTCCTGCAAGAGAATGGATCGCCACTTGAGCAATCTCCAGGAAGCAGTCGGCTGCCATAAATGAGATTGCTCCTGAAACGTCATATGCTCGACTCTCTATCTCCACTGTTGTCATCTCGACTGTTGAATTGCATTCTCTACAATCCTGAACCTTCAGTATTCGTTTAAAAAACAAGATAGAGGAGATCTCCTCACTCGTCGGATCTATCGATTTTATAACAGTTTATGTCGCACTGAACCATTCAATATGGGCATTCTAGGGGATCTCTGCAAGGTAGTAGGGTGGGTGTCGTTGACAAAGACGTATGGATCTCCTCTAATTTTGACAGTGAGTGATTGTCGGCATGTATGAAAGATGGGGATCTTTCGCAGGCATCATTCGAAGTAGAAATCACGTCTGACAACGTGAGCGAGTTAAAGATTATCTGATTTACTGAATGCACGGGTTGCGTGACTTATTCCATGAGTTCTCGTCCCCGGGGTTGAACTTGCCTTCAGTGAATGACACCGAATTGGTCGATAGGTAAATACTGTGAGAGCATTCGCTCCTTCAGTGTTTTGATCGCTATTTCGTGATGACCTTATTCTCGCCATTCCGTCATGCGATTTCGGAAATGTCAACGGATGACAAGTATCCAGACAAAACTGCTTGTTCAAGTGGGACTCTGAACGACAGTTAGGACCGACCAAGATGGCTGGACCTGATCAAATTCGAACTGTGATTACCGGTGTGGGAGTAGTTTCCCCGATCGGGATCGGTCGCGATGCGTTCTGGTCAGGGCTGATGTCGGGAACCTCCGGCATTGATTATCTCAGCGGTTTCTCCACGAACAACCTCCCATCCTGTGTTGGTGCGGAAGTCAAAGACTTCGATCCCACCCGATATCTCCGCGACCGCAAATTTTTGAAGGTGATGTCGCGCGATGTACAATTGGGGGTCTCTTCAGCCAATCTGGCGATGCAGGACGGAGATCTAAATCGCGGCGACATTGATCCCGACCGTTTAGGTGTGGTCTACGGTGCTGGTCGCATGACGACCTCTCCCGAAGAACTGGCCGATGCTGTCGCAGAAATTGTCGATGACGTTCAAAACGATGAAATGATGCTGACGCGCTGGGGCGAAGAGAGTTCTGGACGAATTGCACCTTTGTGGTTGTTGCGACAACTTCCCAACATGCCAGCGTGCCATATTTCGATCGACCACGATGCACGTGGCCCCAACAATACGATCACCAGTCGTGAATCATCTGCTCTGTTGTCAATTTCGGAAGCGGTCCGGGTCATTGAACGTGGTGCTGCTGATGCCATGATTGTGGGGGCGTGCGGATCAAACATTTCGCCCGTCGATATCACCAAACTGAGTCTCTACGAAGGGCTCTCGCATCGTAAAGACGATCCCGAAAAAGCTTGTCGCCCCTTTGACTTTGACCGCGACGGAACCGTTGTTGGCGAAGGAGCCGCATCGTTTATTGTCGAACGATACGAACACGCTGTCGCCCGTGGTGCAGAAATTTACGCGGAAGTGATTGGTTTCGGTTCGGGTTGTGACGGAGCCGGCTATAACAACGGTGCTGGCGGACGAGGCATTGGCCGTTCCATTGAAGGGGCCATGCGTCGGGCCAACATCACGGCTGACCAGATTGGTCACATCAATGCACACGGTAAAAGTACACAACGTGATGACCTGGTCGAAGCCCGCGCCTATCACAGAACATTTGGCGATCATGTCGCCAAGATTCCCGTAGTGGCTCTCAAAAGTTACTTCGGAAACTTCGATGCCGGCTCGGGGGCCGTGGAACTGGCGGGTACACTGCTTTCGCTCCACAACGGTCAACTTCCCGCCACGCTGAACTACGAATATCCCGACCCTCGCTGTCGTCTGAATGTGACACACGGTCAGGCTGTTCCCCTTATCGGTAGAACGGCATTGTCCGTCAATCGAACCAGTGTTGGGCAAAGCGCGGCAACCTTGCTGCGTGCTCTCTGATTGTTGCTCAATTCTTTCTCATTTCGCATTTTTTGTTTTCGCAATTGCGTACAGTCGTACAGGCTGCCATAATACTGGTCTTTCGACCAGTTCTATGAGCCGCCAATGTCATTCGCCCCTAACTACGATCCCGAACTGCTGGATGCCTTGCGCCTGAGCTTGACTCGTGGACTAGGGCCCATTGCCCAGATACGATTGCGAAATCGATTTGGGAGTGCGGGTGAAATTTTTCAAGCGTCGCGCGAAGAGTTAATGTCGGTCGAAGGAATTGGCCCCAAGCTGGCGTCTGCAATTGGACGACAACGAAATTCAGATCAAGCCGTTGAGGAACTCAATTCCTGTGAGCAACTCGGAGTCGATTTGTTGCGACTCGAAGACGATAATTATCCTGATGGTCTTCGCGAAATCCCCGACCCTCCACAACTTCTGTATGTCCGAGGTTCTCTGACTGATAGCGACCGGCTAGGAATTGGAATCGTCGGATCACGCCGCTGTACGCTTTATGGTCGTCAACAAGCCGAACGATTTGCTCGGGATCTGTCAATGGCGGGAATCACTGTCATCAGTGGTCTGGCACGCGGCATCGATGCGTGTGCCCATCGTGGCGCCATGGAAGCAAATGGACGAACGCTTGCCGTGTTGGGAACCGGTGTCGGCCATATCTATCCACCCGAGCATGGCCCTCTCGCCGAAGAAGTCATCGCACATGGTGCTCTCATCAGTGAAGCCTGCTTACGACAAGCGCCTGTCCCCGGATTATTTCCTCAACGCAACCGCATCATCTCGGGGCTCAGCCAGGGTGTCTTGATTGTGGAAGCCGCACGCAACAGCGGAGCACTCCACACAGCGAGACATGCTTTAGAACAAGGACGCGATGTCTTCGTGATTCCCGGACGACTCGATAGCGCGGCCAGCGAAGGTTGCCACGACCTGGTTCGCGATGGCGCACAGCTCGTCCGTCACGTGGATGATATTCTGGAAACTCTCGGGCCGCTCACGCAACCCACGATCTCTCCAGAAGGGAAAACCGTCCTCACCCCCCGCGAACTGAATCTCAACGAACAGGAACGTGAACTTCTCGATTTGATTCCTCTCGAACCGGGAACGGTTGATGAAGTGCTCCGCAGTTCGGACATCGACGATGCACGCGTTCTTTCCACTCTCACGGTCCTCGAAATGAAGCGTCTGATCCGACGGCTTCCGGGTGGATACGTCGTGCGAGATCCGCACTAGCCGTAAGGTGTTTATTAGAAATGGTTTGCGACGACGAATTCGCTCTATTCATAATCATCCAAAACTGCTAAAAATTGGCTCGATTCTGATCACTTTATATTATCTGTCAAGGTCAAGGACGATGCGACAGCCTATTCGCCAACGACGAGAATCAAAAGACTGGATGGTTTCCGGGGGCCTCACGACTTTATTTGTGGTGGGTTCTTTGTGGTATCTCGATTTCCTGCCGCCTCTCGATCAGTGGGTTGGTTCCTCTGAACAGACAGAAGTGGCAGAGGAAAAAATCGAAACCACTCCTGACAACAATCCCCTCGAAGAGTTTCTCGCACAGCAGGAAGAACCTGTCGAGACATCGGAAACTGTCCCGCCTGCTCCGACGCAATCAGAACCGACAATCACAACTCTGGAGTCAAACAATTCAGGAACCCCGGCGAACGCTGTCTCGTACAGCAAATCGTTTCCTCCTCAACCGGAACCGAACATCACGCTGAACAGTGAGTCGTCATTGACCGAGCCCACTCCTTCTGAACGCCAGACTGTCTCGTTATCAGAGCAGCAGCGGATCGCCCGAATCTTTGGGGGAACAACCCCTCAGCCCGCACCCAGAAAAAAATCAGATTCGAACATCGTTCCAGCATCCGCAGAAAAACCATCGGCTCCTGCATTCCCTCTCAGCGATGACAATCCCTACGCAGAAGTTGATCAATGGATTGCAGAGGGACAATTTCTGAAAGCACATCGCGAATTGTCTCAACAATACTGGAAAGAGGAGCAAGTTTCCGAAGCTCTCCTCACTCGTTTGAACAAAACTGCCGGCATGATCTACTTTGCACCCCAGCCACACTTCATGCAGGCGTATGAAATCAAGCCGGGCGACTTGTTGCAGAAAGTTGCTCCTAATTACAATCTCTCTTGGGAATACTTGGCACGCCTCAATCGCGTTCGTCCTGAACGTGTCAAAGTGGGGCAGAAGCTGAAAGTCATCAAAGGACCGTTCTCGGCCTTCGTCGACTTGAGCGATTTCTCACTCACGATTCACGCACACGGTTACTTCGTGAAACGGTATGACATTGGCATCGGTGCCGAAAATTCAACTCCCATCGGCACATTCTCAGTCAAAGAGAAATTGAAGAACCCGACCTATTACGGACCGGATGGAGTGATTGATGCTGACGACGCCAATAATCCACTCGGCGAACGCTGGGTCGATATCGGCGACAGTTACGGAATTCATGGGACGATTGACCCCAACTCCATCAAGAAAGCCGAGTCGCGCGGCTGTTTACGACTCAACAACGAAGACATTGTCGAAGTCTATGACTTTCTGACGACTGGCTCCGAAGTGGTCATCAGGCCGTAACCGCTCGTCGTTTCGGTGAACAGAACAAGAGACAGCCCAAGAACCTATTGGCCTATATTCGTCCTCTTATCTTTCATCTCATAATCATAGCGACTCTCCTAGAGGTCGAGTGTTTGTGAGGAGTTCTCTCTTCCTCGCTGAAGCACAATCACACATCGCTCGTGCCGAAACGCGTCAACGAAGGTCGCCGAACGAGCATTGAGGAAAAAAACCGAAAACGCGATAAGAAGTATTCTCATTCTGTCGGCTTACAACGATGCCATCACATACTTTCTTGAATCTGTGTGATCGGCGAAATCCGTGGTTCAATACTCTACTCGCCTTTTGTAGATTTGTAGAGTAGGGCACTTCCAGACGGAGTGCTCTTTGAGAATCGAACAGAAATACGAATCTTATGAATCCGAAAAGAACCAACCATATTTGGCTGACAGTCTGTCTACTCATTCTCTGTGGACTCACTCAAGCATATGGGCAAGACACACCGCCACGATCTCTCGATGACCGGCTGAAAATCACGCTCTTCGCGGAAGACCCGTTACTCAACACACCAACCGGCATTGATGTGGATCACACAGGTCGTGTCTGGGTGATCGAAAGTAACACTCACTTCCCACCCGAAGGCTACGACAAACATCCGACAGATCGATTACTGATCCTCGAAGACACCGATGACGACGGCAAAGCCGAAGCAAAAATGTTTATCGATGGCTTCACGCATTCGATGAGTGTTGCCGTCCGACCCATCTGGCTCGATCCGATTTCGTTCTCAGAAGACGACAAACCGGACGAACTCAAACAACGGACCCAAGTCTATCTCGCCACGCGTCGAGAGATTCTCCTGCTCGAAGATACCGACGGCGATAATCAATGCGACAAACAAACACGACTCGTCCATCTCGAAACCGAGGGCAACTATCCGCACAACGGCCTCGCCGGCTTCGCCTTTGATGGTCTCGGCAACATGTACTTCGGCTTCGGCGAAAACCTGGGAGCCGACTACAAAATTATCGGTCGCGATGGAACCACCTATTCGGGAGGAGGCGAGGGGGGCAACATCTATCAGATTCAGCCGGATGGAACGAAACTGAAACATTGGGCGACCGGCTTCTGGAATCCGCACGCGAATTGCGTTGATGCCTTCGGTCGCTTGTTCTCGGTCGATAATGACCCCGATTCGCTGCCGCCGTGCCGGCTGTTGCACATCATCGAAGGAGGAGATTACGGCTATCGATTTCGGAATGGTCGCAAAGGTCTGCATCCTTTCACCGCGTGGAACGGAGAGATCCCCGGCACATTACCGATGGTGGCGGGAACAGGTGAAGCACCGTCTGGCATTCTCGCTTACGAACATGACGCGTTCCCCGAAGAGTATCTGGGCAACCTGATCGTGACCAGTTGGGGCGATCATCGGATTGACCGGTTTCAACTTCAGCGAAAAGGCTCATCTTTCGAATCGGTCGCCGAGCCGTTCATTGTGGGTGGAGAGAATTTTCGACCAGTCGGTATCGCGCTGGCTCCCGATGGCTCGCTCTATCTGAGCGATTGGGTTTTGCGAGATTACAAAATCCACGGCAAAGGACGAGTGTGGAGGATCAGGGCGAAGGGAGCGACTGAAAGAGTTATGGAGAAGGAAAAATCTCTCGAACAACGACTGAAATCCACCTATCTCCTCGAACGACGTTTCGCGGCAGGTTTGCTTGCAAAAAGCACAGAGGGCCGCGCTGTGCTCAAAGACTCTTTCGGAAAATCTTTAGCTCGAGTGGAGATTGAAGCTCTCTGGTCGCTTGCACAAGTGCCACTCGACATCGAAGTCATTGGACTACAACATGCTTGGACCATCCAACCAACAATTCCCAATAGGATCGAGTCAGAGATCGTGCTCAGAGAATTGTGGCGGATGTTAAGCAAAATGGAAGTTGCACAAATACCGTATTCCTATGAGTTGGGAATGTTTGTGGATACGATGGCTTATTCTTATTTGCTTTCGCTAGCAGAGGCTGACCCCGACATTAAGGAGCTTGTAAGTTTGAATGGCATTTACGGCTCATTGAATCCACAATTTTTTCTTTTTGAACAAGGTCCAGTGGACCTTTTTGAGGAGGATGAGGCGGATAACATAGATGATCGATTCAATAAGAATGCCATAAAAGCAGTGTCTCAGCTTGACCCATTTGCTTATTCAGCATTCGTTCGTGCCATGAGTCGCGGTCCTGATACCGCACCAATCGATACGTCAGGCAAGTTTTCCCGAATTGATTCCCCGAGGCTCCGTCTTGCATATCTATTATCGACTCGGTTGCGAGATCCAGAGATTCAAGCCCCATTAATCTGGGCATTCCACGATTCGTCTCCGATGATTCGACGTGCCGCAGTTCAATGGGTTGCTGAAGAAAAGTTAATCGGCTTTCGACCGCAGGTTGCTGAAATCTTAAACGAACCCGATCTGACACCTGATTTGTTTCTCGCGACGTTGGCGGCACTCGAAATGCTCGATGGAAAGCCGCCGCAGGAGTTCGACAAGACGCCTCCCGGCAAGTATGTGTTGCCAATTCTGAAAGATGAAACAAAGCCCGCCAATGTCCGAGCCATCGCTTTGCAGTTGATCGATCCTGACGATGAAGAACTCCCCGCGGAATTAGTCGCCGAGCTGATGAATATAGAGAATGAAAAATTGAAGACGGAAGCCATTCGGACGGCGTCTCTCTCGACAAAGCCGGAGTTCACAAAGCCACTGGCGGATATTGCCCTCGATGTCGGTCAACCGGACGAACTTAGAGCGGAAGCGGTTGTCGGTCTCGCTCGGCATGTGTCTGTCGATCCTGATCTGAAAAACGTCTTGGAACTCATCTGGAAAAATGACAAGCCGATGATCGCTCGCGAAGCGATCCGCACAACACGACAACCGTCAAAAGAGCGACCAACGGAACCATTCAAACTCGTGGAGAAACCTAATGCAAACGCCGGGCGTCGGTTGTTCTTTCATCCACAGGGGCCGGGTTGTTACAAATGCCACGTTGTCCAGGGACGCGGCGGCAATATCGGACCCAACCTGACGAACATCGGTGGGTCTATGTCGCGAGAAAAACTGATTGAATCGATCCGCAAGCCGTCACAGGAAGTGGCTCCCCAATTTACGACCTGGACGATGATTTCCACCAAAGGGAAATCTTACACCGGCATGATTGTCCATGAAAATACGGGCGACACTGTTCTCGGCATGCAGGACGGCACGACTGTTGAACTCAAGACGGCCGACGTTGAAGAACGGATGCCGCAAAAGACATCGGTGATGCCTGAAAAATTGGAAGAGCAGATGACCGAACGCGAGTTCGAAGATCTGTTGACGTTCCTGGAATCGTTGAAGTGAGTGGCTATGAATCATCAAGAACTCAAGAATTCCCCTGATCGAAAGACTCCTCTTCCACCACTTTGCGCGAGATTTCAATCCGAGTCAGCCGCTACACAACTGATGAATGATTATTAGCGAAGATGAGTGTTTTTTACACTGGCGGGCAAGCCGTCCAGTGCCACTCTTATTTCATCTGGGGCGATGATTGAATTCCGAAAGACGAATGCTTCAACGTCTCGCTCTTGTTGTTAACCTTACCCGTAGCTGAACTCGCAAGAGTTCAGAAGGACCGACACTGCCCTCGCATCTCGTCTGAATTCTTGCGAATCCAGCTACCCGTCCGACTAGCAATCGGTGGTAACCAGAATTGAGTGTCTTGTTTGTTTTTCTCTGCACCGCGCCGCGGCGTGAGTCAATTTCTCACACGTCCGAACTCTGGGGGCTCACTGCGTTCGTCCCCAGCCACACATCTTGGAATTCCTCGGCGTCTTGGCGAACTCCGCGGTGAATTAAATTTGGTTCCCTCTCATCTCGCTGGCGGGCAAGCCGCCAGTGCCACCCAACAAGAGAATGAACCCTTTGCGTTTCTTCGAGTCTCGGCGTCTTGGCGTCAATAAGTTGGTCGCTCAAACTCATCTTGCAATTTCATTCGTACCAGAGTTAGCGTTCGTGGTTCGCCTGATGGCGAATCGATCTTTGGCAATTTGAACGTCGTCAAAACATAAACATAGCCCTACTGCGCAAGCAGTTGGGGCAGGTTCAAGTGTCATTGTGTGTCGCAGGTGATTTGTGCGAGCACGGTGTGTATTGCTTGGGTGGCTGTGGATGACCGACAGGTCACCCACAGAATCAGAAATCTGGGGGCTCACAGCGTTCGTCATCAGCCACACCTGTGAATCAACCAGTCGCGTGTTGAAGAATGACTAAGGCTGCAACGTGAGAAAGAGAGCGGTCTTGCGTGACGTGGAAAATGCGCACCCACAAAAAGCGACGCACCTTCACAAAACAAAGATCGACGCAAGATGAACGGTGCCAACAACTTGCTCAAGAGTATACAAGATTTGGAATCAAGATTCGGGAAGATTTGATTCAACATTTGGTCAAGATTCGGTCAAGGTGTGTCCCCGAATCTCCGAATCTTCAAATCTTGAAACGGCGCTTCAGTGTTCGGGAATCATGACGCTTTCGAGGGATCTTTTCTCTTCACAATTTGTGATTGTCATTCCAGAGTCGTCACTCAACAATGGGGTTTCGTCAATTTTGTCAATCAATCACGGAGTGATCTTGTGAATCTGCGAATTCTGTTCTGTTTTCTATTAGCCATCTGCGGAGAAATCGCCGTCACTGCCGAGCGTCCTCCCAACATCGTGCTGATCGTCAGTGACGATCAGGGCTACAACGACCTTGGTTGCCTCGGCAATGCAAACATTCGCACGCCGAATCTCGACCGACTGGCGGCCGAAGGTGTCCGCTGCACGAACTTCTACGTCAGTTGGCCTGCCTGCACTCCCTCACGCGGATCGATTTTGACCGGTCGGTATCCACAACGGAACGGATTGTACGACATGATCCGTAATGACGTGGCCGATTACGGTTATAAGATCCCTCCAGAAGAATATGCGGTCTCTCCCGAGCGAGTTCTCGGCATGGACACTCGCGAAGTGATGATCTCTGATGTTCTTAAAGAGCAAGGATACACAAACGCGGTCTTCGGTAAATGGGATGGGGGATCGCTCAAACGCTATCTGCCACTTCAACGCGGGTTTGATGAGTTCTATGGGCTCGTCAATACGGGCATCGATTATTACACACATGAGCGATACAGCGTCCCGTCGATGTATCATGACAACAATTTGACCGAGAAAGACAAGGGGACTTACGCCACGTATCTGTTTCGCGATCATGCCGTACGATTCATCGAAGAGAATCACGAACGGCCCTTTTTTCTATACGTCCCATTTAATGCTCCACACGGTTCATCGAGTTTGGATCCTAAAATACGCGGCACGGTACAGGCACCCCAGAAGTACAAAGACATGTATCCGCATCTGGAAGAAGACGCCGTCTACCAGAAAGGTCAACGGTATGGAAAGCCGGCAATGGTTCCGTCCAAAGCGATGAGATACCGAGATTACCTGGCCGCCATGACCTGCATGGATGACGCTATCGGCGACGTACTGGATGAACTCGAAACTCATGATCTATGGGACAATACACTGGTCATCTTCTTCTCCGACAATGGCGGTAGTGGGGGTGCCGACAATGCACCGTTGAGAGGTCACAAATCGCAAATGTTCGAAGGTGGCATCCGCGTGCCTTTCGTTGCCAGGTATCCCGGTCATATCCCTCCCGCGTCGGTGTGTGACGAATTCTTGACGTCGCTTGAACTCTTCCCAACTCTCACAAAACTTGCCGAAGGAACCGTACCAAACGAAGTGATACTTGACGGTTTCAATATGCTGCCTGTTCTGGCGGGAGAAGAATCGTCACAGCGGAATCGGATGTTCTGGAAGCGTCGCGGAGACGTTGCCGCGAGAGTCGGAGACTGGAAGTTGGTTGATTCATCACGCGGCTCGGGACTGTTCGATCTGTCTCAGGATATTGGTGAGAAAAAAGATCTTTCGAAATCACACCCTGAGAAGCTGAAAGAACTGAAAGAAGCGTTTGCTAGCTGGATGGCCGAGATGAAAGCCGCCGAGCCGAGAGGCCCGTTCCGCGATTATTGAGAGATTGATGGCGTTCAGTTGATCCGATGATCGTTCTGCATTCAAATGGACGTTCTTCAAAATACACACACATTAGATTCACCCAGAGACCCTGATATGTCATTCCTATCGCGTTCATTGCTATTTCTTCTGATTTGCTTACTTACATCCATCGCTTCAGCGCACGATAAACCGAACATCATTGTCATCATGGCGGACGATATGGGATACGGCGATGTCTCCTGTTATGGGGCGACGGAACTGACGACTCCCAATATCGATAAACTCGCCTCCGAAGGAATGCGATTCACGAGCGGTTATTGCTCCGCTTCAACGTGCACGCCGACTCGCTATTCGCTGCTGACTGGAAATTATGCCTTCCGTACCAAAGGGACCGGCATCGCTCCGCCGAATGCTCCGGCGATCATCAAACCGGGAACTGAAACGATCGCGTCGTTGCTTAAAAAAGCCGACTATCAAACGGCCGTCATCGGGAAATGGCATCTCGGCTTGGGAGGAGCTGATGGACCTGACTGGAATGGACAACTCAATCCCGGACCGCTCGAAATCGGATTCGATTCCTGCTTTCTACTTCCAACAACAAATGACCGTGTCCCGCAAGTCTACGTCCAAAATCACAAAGTCCTGAATCTTGATCCCAAAGATCCGTTATGGGTCGGACGCAAAAAACCGAGCGAAGACCATCCGACCGGCATCACGCATCGCGATACGCTCAAAATGGATTGGTCACACGGCCATAATTCAACCATCCATAACGGCATCAGTCGCATTGGATTTTACACGGGTGGACACGCGGCTCGATTTCGCGATGAAGATCTTGCCGACAAGTGGGTCGAGAAGTCGATCGAATTTATGGAAGCCAACAAGGAAAAGCCGTTCTTTCTGTTCTTCTCCTCACATGATCTTCACGTTCCTCGGATGCCTCACGAACGATTTCAGGGGAAAACGAAACTCGGCTTCCGTGGCGATTCCATCATTCAGCTCGATTGGTGTGTCGGCGAATTGATGAAAACTGTCGACCGGCTGAACCTGTCCGAAGACACCATCATTGTATTCTGTTCGGATAATGGACCAGTGATGGACGACGGCTATAAAGACTTCGCACTCGAAAAACTCGGCAATCACAAAGCAGCCGGTCCTTACTCGGGAGGCAAGTACAGTGTCTACGAGGGCGGCACACGCACGCCGTTCATCACTCGTTGGAAAGGGCACATTCCGAGTGGAGTTTCTGACGAAATGGTGTGTACCATCGATCTCGCAGCCAGCTTTGCGAGTATGGTTGAAGTAAAGCTTCCTAAGGAAGCATGCATCGACAGTTTCGATGTCTCTGCTGCATTGTTAGGAGAAGCCGATGCCAAAGGACGCGAACACCTCATCCAACAAGATAATGGAAGTAGCTGGACATTTGGGCTTCGTGTCGGAGACTGGAAACTCCAACGTCATGAACGCAAATCATCACGAAACAAGAATGTTGGCCAACAACTCGCTAACACAAAAGTTCCCGAGTTTCAGTTGTTTAATCTCACAAAAGATCCCGCAGAAAAAACCAACGTCATCGAAAAATACCCCCAGGTGGCAAAAGCAATGAAGGAGAAACTCAATCTTCTGATCGTGGCTGGGCGTTCGCGTTTTGGAGAGTGAAGAGGTGAATCGAGCAATATAGGAAGAGTCTCAGTCCTCCAAAAGCATCACTTATTTGATCGATCATGAGACTTATGACGACTGAAAGCAGACGTTTTCTTGTTTCAATACTCCGATCAGAGTATCTCGATCTTCCCGCCTGTCTCGGCTTCGGCTAAATTAAATGGAATTGCTCAATCATTCCTACCATTGCGAGTTTCAGGTTGTCTCACATGCGAATTCTGATGGCGGCTTCCGAAGCCTACCCGTTTTTCAAAACGGGAGGACTCGCCGACGTATCATCCTCACTCAGTCGTGCGCTGAACGAACTGGGTCACGAAGTCTGGTTGTTCGTCCCTTATTATCGCAAACTGTACGAAGAAAAAGCAGACCGTCTTCCGCAACTGGAAAGAAGCGGTCTGACCGTCGAAATCCCGATGTCGTCCAAGTTGGTCAAAGGCGAACTTCTGTGGACGCGGTTGCCTCAATCCGATGTGACGGTCATGATGATCGACCAACCCGAATACTTTGGTCGCAACTCGTTGTATCAAGAGAATGGTGGCGACTACGAAGACAACTGCGAGCGGTTCTGTTTCTTCAACCGAGCTATCATGGAAATCGCCCGGCGACTCATTTTGCGTCCTGATATCATTCATGTGAACGACTGGCAAACGGGGCTTATGCCGGCTCTGCTCGACATTGAATATCGGCAGCAACCTGCGTTTCGCGAGACGGCCTCGGTGATGACAATTCACAATCTTGCGTTTCAAGGTCGATTCTGGCATTGGGACATGCTGCAAACGGGGCTCGACTGGAGATACTTCAACTGGGAGCAGATGGAATCGTTCGGCCAATTAAACCTGTTGAAAACAGGGCTCGTCTTTGCCAACAAAATTACCACCGTCAGTCCAACCTATGCCCGTGAAATTCAGACCGAGAAGTTTGGACATGGCTTGGAAGGAGTTTTGAAAAACCGATCTGACGACTTGCTCGGAATTCTGAACGGCATTGATGAAAACGATTGGAACCCGGCCATCGATCCCGCACTCGCGAAAAACTACGATCTGCAAACTGTGATACAGGGGAAGGCCGCCAACAAAGCCGAATTACAAACCCGCTTGGGGCTGAAAGAAGACCCTGCAGCGATGATGTTCGGAATGGTATCCCGAATCACCGATCAAAAAGGTCTCGACCTCATCACGGCTCGTGCAGATGAGTTCCTCAAAGAGAATATTCAAATGGTGTTTCTCGGTCAGGGAGATCCCTTCTTCGAAAATAAACTTCGGGAACTACATGACAATCATCCCGATCGCGTTTCGGTCACCATCGGCTTTGATGAAGAACTGGCTCACTTGATCGAAGCAGGCAGCGATGCCTACTTGATGCCCAGCAAGTTCGAGCCGTGTGGTTTGAACCAGATGTACTCACTGAAATACGGCACACTTCCCATTGTGCATCAGGTGGGCGGCTTGGCAGACTCTGTCCGCGATGCCTCGAAGGCGAACATCGAAGCAGGAACGGCAACCGGGTTTGTCATGTCCGAATACACCGAAAAATCATTGTGTGAACAAGTTGATCGAGCCCTCACGCTATACAAAGACCGGGCAATCTGGTATCGCTTGGTACAGACAGCCATGACGAGGCCCTTCTCTTGGAAACGAAGTGCCGAGAAATACCTGTCAGTGTATCGAGCAGCTCGTGAACCGTTTGTTTCCTGAAGCCACAATCATCCCATGTTCCGCCGCGCCGCCGGGGTCCTCCGACTGACTGAATTCTTAATGCGACCTTATCAATCGTCGCACACTCTATGGGAGTTGATCCAACTATGACGACTGCAAGCCTGGCACTCTTCTGGCACCAGCATCAGCCTTATTACACCGACGATGTGACCGGTGAAACCTTGATGCCTTGGGTCCGCCTGCACGGCACCAAAGACTACATCGGGATGGCGCTTCATATCAAAGAGGTTCCCGAGTTTCGCTGTTCAATCAACTTGGTCCCCAGCTTGTTAGCACAGATCTTGGCTTACACGGACCGTAATGGCAGCGACCGACATCTCGATGTGAGCCGCGCACCGGCCGACAGTTTGAATCTGGATGACGCGGTCTACCTGCTCGATCATTTCTTCATGGCCAATACGGACAACATGATTCGTCCGTATCCCCGCTATCGCGAGCTTTACAGCAAACGGGGGATGGGGACTGATTCTGCCGAGACTGCTCTGCCTCGCTTCTCTGAACGAGATGTTCGCGATTTGCAGGTTTGGAACAATCTGACTTGGTTTCACCCACTGCTGTTCGAACGAGATTCCGATCTCAAAGAGTTTCTCGACAAAGGACAAGGCTGGACCGAAGACGAAAAACAGTGGTTACTCGATAAACAGCGTGACATTCTGGCGGAAATTATTCCGTTACACGCTGAACTACAAAAGGGTGGACAGGTTGAGCTGACAACAACCCCCTTCTATCATCCGATTCTTCCACTGCTTTGGGACAAACATTCGGCCCGTGAAGCGATGCCCGGGTGTCCGATGTCAGAACATCTGGAACAGTATCACGAAGATGCCATCATTCATCTCAACCGTGCCGTCAAATTTCACGAAGAACTCTTCGGAGAAAAACCGCGTGGCATGTGGCCATCCGAAGGCTCAGTCTCGCAAGACATTCTACCGGCCATCGCCGAAACCGGTATCAAGTGGATCGCCACCGACGAAGAGATTCTCGCCGAATCAACGGGTGGCTGGGTCTCTCGCGATTCCCAAGGACATGTCCGCAATCCCGAAATGTTATTCCGACCGTGGCAACTCGATGCAGACGGTCGTCAAATGGGTATTGTCTTTCGTGATCATGCGTTGTCTGACCTCATCGGGTTTCATTATCAGCGGGGAGACTCGGTTCACGCGGCACACGATCTTCTCGGCAAAGTCGCCGGAATCGGTCGTGCCTGCGGAGAACAAGGACGACCGGCACTCGTACCGATCATTCTCGATGGTGAAAACTGCTGGGAATATTATGCCGATGGTGGCGTCAAGTTTCTGAGAACCTTGTATCAGGAATGTGTCAAACATCAGGAGGTCGACTCGACGACTGTTGGTGACTTTATCGAAAAACACCCACCCACCGATAAAATCAATCGTCTGTTTGCCGGCAGTTGGATCAGTCACAATTTCGCCATCTGGTACGGACATCAGGAAGATCGCGATGGCTGGGACCGCCTCCACGAAACACGCGACTATCTGGTGAATAAACAGGATGATCCCAACATCGACCCCGAACTGATTCAGAAGGCATGGGAAGAAATTTACATCGCCGAAGGATCGGACTGGTTCTGGTGGTACGGCGACGATCATTCATCAGCATTGGACGAATTATTCGATCAGTTGTTCCGACGACATTTACGGAACGTCTATGAATTGCTGGGCGATTCGGCACCTGCCGATTTAAGCCGACCCATCACCAGCACCGTCACTCAACAACTGCATACTCATCCGAACCGCTTTCTACCTGTGAAAGTTGATGGGCGAGAAGCATTCTTTGAGTGGATTAACGCCGGATGCTACGTGAGTGGTTCTCAACGGGGAACGATGACGCTCGTCACTGACGGTCTCACCCAAAAGCTGTGGTTCGGCTTCGATCAGAACAATCTCTTCATTCGTCTTGATGCCATTGGCTTGGCTGCTGATGACTTCAAAGACGTTGACGAGGTTGGCATCCACTTTGTGGAACCAACGGGCTATGAAGTCAGCGTGACGGGGTTTGAAAACCCCGACCAACTGACCGTTGCGATCATCCATGAAGGCACAAAATCTGTGTCATCGACTTGCTCCGCTGCCTTGGGAGAAATCTTTGAAATGGAAATCGATCGCTCAGCGATGGGCTTGAAGGAGCAGGATAGTCTCCACTTTTTCGTCGAACTGCTTCATGGCTCGAACAGTCTCGACCGTGCTCCCAACGAAGGAACGATTGAAACGAGCGTCCCCGCCAAAGATTTCGAAAACTTCATGTGGCAAGTCTGATTCCCGAACACTGAATCGCCGTTTCAAGATATGAAGATTTGAAGATTCGGGGACACACCTTGATCGAATCTTGACCGAATGTTGAATCAAATCTTCCCGAATCTTGTGTACTCTTGAGCAAGTTGTTGGCAATCATTGACTTGCGTCGATCTTTGTTTTGTGAGGGCGTGTCACTTTTTCTGGGTGCGCATTTTCCACGTCACGCGAGATTGCTCTCTTTCTCACGTTGCAGTGGTCGTCATTTTTGAACAGCCACCGAAACTTATCAGCATTTTGCATCGATCAACGTAAATCCTGATTGAGATCTGAGATA
>Ga0222718_10001766_pt1 | contig 20124 bp, 24 predicted proteins | sample C33_27DmetaG_FD_165045 | JGI IMG/M metagenome (GOLD analysis project Ga0222718, IMG submission 165045) | Estuarine water microbial communities from San Francisco Bay, California, United States - C33_27D | ecosystem: Environmental > Aquatic > Marine > Unclassified | place: USA: California... | reverse complement strand
CTATAACTGCTAAGAACAACAAAGAAAACTTCAACTACAAGAAGATTCAAAAGAAAACTTGGGAGTTGTTAGACAAGTACGTTCCAGAGTTTGAGGAACCAGCACAACCAATGAAGTTAAATCTTCCAAAATTAAAGAAAGTTGGTGAAAACGAAGAAACACCGAAATTACAACTGCCCAAATTGAAACCGATTTCAAATGAATAAAGTTTTTATATTATCAACTGATAGTAGAAGTTTTCAAGATTTGATTAATGTAGTTTTGGAATTAAAAAGAAGAAATGTGCCATATTTTTTTCTCTATAATACCACCGATGAAAAAAATTATCCTAGAAATATTATTGAAAAGTATGCATATGATACAAATTTTCCAAGTCAGGATGATCAGTTATTTTTGAATACGTTGGGGTTTAGTTTGCCATTCAAACCAGACATATTTTTAATGACTAATGAAAATTGGGAACCAGAAAAATCTATCATGTTTGAATTAAAACAACAAGGATGTTTTATTTGTTGTTTGGAAAATTCTTCTTGGATGCATAATAACATTAAAACAAAATTAGAGTTAGAAAGTAGAAAGAGATTTCCAAGTAATTGTATAGATTTATTTTTTGACCACAGTGATTGGTCTTTAGAAACAAAATCCGTCGCCGGTTGGTATGATGTAAAATCCGTGATTACTGGTAATCCAAAGAATGATTCTGTTAATTTAGAAACTTCTGAAGAAAATATAATAATAGTGTATGGAAGTAAAGAAGAACAATTACATAACAAAATTTTAAAAATATACACTGAGGTTTCATCTAGCTTTGATGACCATCAAGTATATTATAAACCACACCCAGATGAGTTTAAAGAATTTAAATTAGAGTTAGAGAACATCCGTATCATATATGATAATGATATGTTTATAAAATTATTATCAAAATCAAAATATAACATAAGCACATTTACAAGTATTTTGTATTTACCCCTTGTGTTAAATAAAAATATTGTGTATATTACACAAGATGATAGTGGTATTTCTGATGAATTAATTCTTGGTAATTTTAAAGGTAGAGAATTTGATTTTTGGAAAAATGTATTGGGGTTTAAAAACTTTGATAGTTTTTGTTCCTTTATTGGCGATGAATTTATAAAACAAACAATTGATAGAAATAAAAAGTTAGAAGACTCTATCTTAAAATCTTTGTTGGTTTATACCCCAGACATGAAATGGTTTGGACAGAATTCTAACAATTTAGATTTGTTAAAATACTACGATAATTTTAATGACAAAAATGCTTCAAAAAGAATAACAGATATATTGGAGAATGTATGATAGACAAATTTTTACAAAATAAAACAATTTTAATCACTGGTGGAACGGGATCTCTGGGTAGAGCTATCATAAACAAACTTAAAAATTATTGTGAGACACATAATCTTAAGTTGGTAGTTTTTAGCCGCGACGAAGGCAAACAAGCCATTTATTTTGGAAACAAACCTTATGTCAAAAGATTTATTGGAGATGTACGAGATTCGAATGCCTTAAATAATGCGTTTAAAAAATTTAAACCGAATTATGTAATACACACGGCTGCATTGAAAAGAATTGACGACATGGAATATTTTCCAGAAGAATGTTTGAAGACAAATGTTCAGGGAACCATTAATGTAGCAAAAGTTTGTATAGATAATAATGTAGAAAAATGTATATTAGTATCTACTGATAAGGCTTGTTTACCTATCAATGTATATGGGGCTTCAAAATTTACTGCCGAACGACTGTTTTGTAATTTTGACCACGATTCAGAGTCTACAATATTTAGCTCGGTTAGATATGGAAATGTTATTTGTAGTAGAGGATCATTTATTCCAATGTGGTCATCTTTGATAGAAAACGATGAACCAATAAATGTTACATCGTTGGAGTGTAGTAGATTTTTATTTACTTTGAATGATGCTGTTAATACTGTGATATCATCTTTAGTTAACAGTTTGGGGGGAGAGGTTTTTGTTCCCATGTTTGATTCGTTTGAAATGTTAACTACAATCAAGTCATTAGAAAAAATTAACAATAAAAATATAACATATAATGTTATCGGTATGCGCCCCGGTGAAAAATTTCATGAAGATATGTTAGCAAAAACAGAATTAGATTTTACATATGAATCTAAATTTTTAGAAGGATTCTCTACTGATCACTGTAATAGACTTTTGTGTATTTTACCACAATATAGTAATAAAAATCATATAGAAATTGGTAATTTAACAAAATATACTGGAAGAGAATTTAATTCTAGTTTGTTCTTAAATAAAGATACTAATTATCTATCTAACCTTATACAAGAAGGAATAAAATATGCAAACTGAACAACAATTGTGGGATAAGGCGTTAAGTTTAATGCCTAGAGGAACACAAACCATGAGTAAATGCCCAGATCAATTTGTAGATGGTGTTTACCCAAAGTTTGTAAAATCTGGAAAGGGTGCTTACCTTAAAGGTTTGGATGGTAAAAAATATTTAGATTTTATGTGTGGGCTTGGTCCTATTATATTGGGTTATAATAACCGTAAAGTTAATTCTGCTATCAAGAAACAATTAAGAAACGGAATAATTTTTTCTTGGCCCACTGTTCTAGAACAAGAACTTGCAGAATTAATTACTGAAGTCGTCCCCTCAGCAGAACAAGTCAGGTTTGCTAAAAACGGAACCGATGTAAATCTAGCGGCGGTCAGAATAGCTAGATCTTTTACAGGTAAAGAAAAGATACTGAAACCAATTGGTGGATATCATGGGTGGGGAGACTGGCATGGAATTTCTCTACGACCCTACGGCATACCAAAGTGTCTTGAGGAATTAATTGATGAATTTGAATTTAACAATTTAGAGAGTCTAGAATCTTTATTAAAAAAAGATGATGTTGCTGCAGTAATCATGGAACCTCAGGCTCTTACTACACCCCAACCCGGCTATTTACGGGGGGTTAGAGATTTGTGTGACAAGTATGGGTGTCTTTTAATTTTTGATGAAATTGTTACCGGATTTAGATGGGCTTTGGGAGGAATGCAAGAAATAGAGGGGGTTACGCCTGATCTAACGTGTTTGGGTAAAGCTATGGCCAATGGTATGCCGCTAGCCGCAATAGTTGGGAAAAGACAATATATGGAAGAGTTGAATCATGCTTTCTTTTCAATGACATTTGGAGGAGAATGTTTGTCTCTTGCAGCTTCGATAGAAACTATTAAGATTTTAAAGACTAAAGATTATTCTCACATATGGGAGATGGGGAATCTATTGGATTCTGGAATCAAGGAAACTGCTAAAAAATATGATTTAGATATAAATTTTGCAGGTAGTGCTCCTAGACACAATCTTACGTTTAGTTCTGAATATGAAGACCCATCTGCGATGAAAGGTGTATTTTATCAAGAAATGGTCAAACAAAACATTTTATTTCCAAATGTAATTTATATACAATTTTCTCATAAAGAACAGGATATTCAAAGAACTATTGATGTGTCTGACAAAGCATTTAGATATGTTAAAGAGAATTTACACAGAATAGATGATGTTTTAGAGGGAAAACGTAGTGTAGATATTTTTAGGAAGAATAGTTAAAATGAATCACGTAGTTGTTGGTAACTATAATATTAATCCTTTTTTCTACCATTATTTTAATAGTAATGAAGAGTGGTTACGAAGACCGGAACAACCTTTGTTAGATTATGTGTTAGATAATATTCCTTCTTATATAGCAACTATTATAAATTTTGGTTGTGCTAATGGAAAAGATTTTATTCCATTTGAAAAAGGTTATAATTTGATTGGGTTCGATATTTGTCCGGTTGACATGATTAAATGGGAGTGTAAAACTGACAACTTATATTATTATCAATGCAGCATTGAAGATTATTTAGACAAATTCGACCACTCGAATTTAGATTTAGAAGATTGTTTAGTATACACTCAAGGAACTTTAATGTATTTGAGTAGAGAATATCAAAATAAATTTGTAAAACATATGATTGATCGTGGTTGTAAAAATATTGTTTTACATGAATACGCTCACGATTCAAAGACACCTCATGAAAAACTATATCTTGGTTCAGAAATGTTAAAGAACTTTGAAAGAAAACATTTCAGACCAGCCGAAGTGGGCCCACCGGAACAACAACCAACGGGATTTTTAAAGATAGATTATGAAAAATATAAATGAAACAGTTTTTATAATTCAGGCTAGAACTCAATCTACTAGAGTTCCTAACAAAATGCTTAGACCGTTTGTCGATTCAAATTTATTCGAAATAGCTGTAAATAAAATTTTAAGATCCTCAGTGATACCAAAAGAGAATTTTTACCTTTCGGTTATGGATGATGAACTTATTGATATTGCCAAAAAATATGATGTAAATTATTTTGTCAGGAGTGAAGAATCTACTCAAGAACCAGTTACTTTACAAAAAGTATTTGAATGGCACAAAACATTGAATTTTAAATGGTATGTTAATATAAATGCGTGTAATCCACTATTACCAATTAACACAATTGATAATTTTGTCAATCAATTTCTGAATAGTGATTCAAATGGAATGTTTGGAGTTTTTGAAAAAAAGACATTTTTGTTTGACAGTAACTATAATATGATTAATAAATTTTTTGGCGATGATAAATATTTAGCAACCTTAGAGACTAAGTTTGTAGAAACTTGTTATGAAGCGGCACATTCTTTGTATGCAGGAACTATATCTGATATACCAAATGATATATACATGGGATCGTTTAAAAAACCAAATGATCCAGAATTTTTCGTTATGGAGGAAATAGAATGTTTTGACATAGATTGGCCTTGGCAATTTGATATTGCGGAAATTCTATATAAGGATAGAATCAAATGAATGCAATAATAATTGGTGGAGGTTCTATAGGAAAGCGACATTCTAATAATTTAAATTCATTGGGTGTTAACACACGAATAGTAGATGTAGATGAAATTGATAACATTGAAACTATATTAGACAATGGTTATGATTTCGGGATGGTCTGTTCTCCCAATATTAATCACATTGAACATTGTAATATTCTAGTTGACAGAGAAATACCTATTTTTTGTGAAAAACCATTCTATTCGGATTCATTTGGCATAGAAGATCTATTGACAAAAATACAAAAACGTGGTATCATTAGTATGGTAGGATGTAATCTAAGATTTACTCCTGAAGTAGACAATATAGATGAAACTGCAAAATATATTAATGTATATTTTGGTTATAATTTAAAGAAATGGAGGCCCGGAACACACCATCTTCTTTCCTATAGTTCAAATAGAAATCTGGGGGGAGGAGTATTGTTAGATGCGATCCACGAACTAGACTATTTGTATTATAAGTTCGGTGAAATACGAAATATAACATTTGATAGATTAAAATTGACAGACATAACCAATGATACAGAAGATTTTGTGACCGGAAAAATTATTTTTAAATCTGGAACCATAGCTCATTTTACTCTAAATTATCTTTCCAATGAGTATCATAGATATTATGATGTTTTGATTGGGGACAGATTAATTAGAACTCACTTTAATATTGATAACAAAATGTATATTCGGGAAATTGAATATTTTCTAGAGTGTGTAAGACAAAATAAACAACCAATGAATAATTTTTTAGAAGCGTTCAATTTATTAGAACACATTATTCCATCTAACAAACACAATGTACATATATGAAAACTCTTGTTATAGCCGAGGCGGGTTCAAACCACAATCAAAATTTTGAACAGGCATTAAAATTAATAAAAATTGCAAAGACTTCAGGAGCGGACATTTGTAAATTTCAAACATTTAGCTCTGAAACTGTGTATTCAAAAAATACTCCAGATTTTGCCGGCTACAAAAATATAAACAAACTAATAAAAGATATTGAATTGCCTAGGGAATGGCAATCGGATCTCAAAAAATATTGTGATGAAATTGGAATTGAATTTATGTCAACTCCATTTGATGAACAGGCGGTTCAAGAACTTTTAGATATTGGCGTAAAACGTTTTAAGATTGCGGGGTTTGAGTCTACTGATTTTAGATTTGTTGAAATGGTAGCATCTGCTAAATTACCAATTATAATTTCAATGGGAATTGGATTTCCACTAGAATACATTGGTAAATTATATTCGGTCACAGAAAAATATCACACTGAAATCACATTACTACATTGTAATAACGCATACCCAACCCCAATAGAAGATATTAGACTTGGGACACTAAATGATATAAAATATGAGATCAGAAATTATCCTAGAATTAAACAAATGGGATTGTCAGATCACACGATGTCAACTAGAACTCCTTCAATTGCAATTGCTATGGGAGCATCTGTTATTGAAAAACATTTTACTCTCAGTAGAACTTTAGATGGTCCAGACCATCAGTTTGCGTTAGAACCAAATGAATTAACAGAGATGATATCGTTGATACGAGAAACCGAATTAATGATGAAATCACAGGATAGATTATATACTGATTCGGAATTAGATTTTATAAAAGCAAGAAGATCGGTTGTTGCTAAAAAACCAATAAAAGTTGGTGACACATTTACTGTCGAAAATATTACTACAAAACGACCGTTCTTACAAAATTGTATACCTGCTATTGGTTTTGAACAATTGTTGGGTAAAATTTCTTCACAAAATTATTCAGAAGATCAATTCATTGAAATGGAGGAGTTGTGAATATTAAAAATAAAAAAATATTAGTTCTTGCCGCACACCCAGACGACGAAACGTTGGGATGTGGTGCAACCATTCATAGACTTTCTAAGGATAATGAAATTCAGTTGATAACATTTACTGATGGTGAAAGTTCTAGGGGTGATGTACAAAAAAATAGAAATGAAAAGTTAGAATATGTTTCTGAAATATTAGGAATTGATTCCTTTTCATATGACAATTTTCCAGATAACGCAATGGATAGTGTTCCATTGTTAGATATTTGTAAATTTTTAGATAGTCAAATAGAAACTGAACCAGATATAATTTTTACTCATTTTTATGGAGACTTAAACATAGACCACCAATTAGTTGCAAGAGCAACCTTTACGGTGTTTAGACCACAATCTGGAAAAAGACAACAAATATATTCCTATTATGTTCCCTCATCCACCGACTACAACCCCATTGACAATTTTGATGGAAACTGTTATTTTCAAGTGTCAGGAGAAAACATCAATCAAAAATTTAAAGCATTACAAGTTTATCAAAATGAAATGAGACAGTATCCACACTCACGAAGTCATGACAATGTGCTAAATTTAATGAAGGTCTGGGGGTGTGAGGTCGGGCTGCACTTTGCAGAAAAATTTAAACTAATAAGGAATGTTATATGATTATTAAAGACCACCAAACCTATGAAAAATTTTTCAAATTTACACAAGAAGATGTTGAATTGTTTGCAAGAGTAACCGGAGATACGAATCCTATTCATTTAGATGTGGAATATGCAAAAAATACTATATTTAAAAAACCAATTATGCACGGATTTTTGTCTGCTTCTATTTTTTCTAGAATATTTGGAACTGAGTTTCCGGGTATAGGGACCATATACTTAAGCCAAAATTTGAAATTTATGAAACCAATGTTTTCTGAAACAGAATATAAAGCAACAGTTTTTGTGAAACACATTGATTCAGAAAAAAATCTTGTGACATTAGAAACAAAAGTTATTGATGAAACTGGAAAGATTACACTCGACGGTGAAGCTCTCATAAGGGTAAATTAATATGAAAATGTTTTCACTTGAACAGATTAATTATGATACCTTGGTTGTGGATGAATGGTTATCTTTATTTGGTAATTGTTTTGGACAACGAGATTTTGTAAATGTAAACTGGCATAATTGGTTTAATCTAGGATACAATAAAAATAAAGTGTTTGTAATCAAAGATGGACCCCGAATGATAGCTTCATATGGTTTATATCCAATAGATATAGTTTTTGATTCAAAAAACTTTCAGGGATATCTTTGTCATAATGTAATGACTGATCCAGAGTATGGTGGTATGGGTTTATTTACAAAACTTGGCAAATATTCTATTGATTCTGTTTCTGGGGAAAATGTGATTTTATTGGGAATACCAAATGAAAATGCCATTCGTGGTCATTTAAAAGTTGGTTGGCAAGAAATGACCAATATTCCTTTTTATGAAAAAACAAACTTCGATTCTCAATCAAAAAAACATTGTGTTTTTAAAGAAATTGTTTCTTTTGACACAACCGATGATCAAAAATTAATTTCTTTTATGCAAAAATATAAATTTTGTGTCAAAAAAGATCACAGATTTTTAAATTGGAGATTTGAAAAAAATCCCAGAAATGAGTATAAAATTTTTAAAAGTGAACCATTTACTAGTTATGTAATCTTAAAAATGTATCAAGACAATTTAAATAAAATACACATTGTTGACTATGGTTATGAAGACACTGATGATTTTATAAACATTTTAAATTTTACTAGTACTCTGTGTGCATCATTGAACGTAGATATTCTAAATGTTTGGTGTTTACATCTTGAAGAACAGAAATTGTTGTTGGAAAATAATTTTGTGGAGAGCAATTTTTCTAATAGACTCATATTACATTCTAGTATTAATTTTCTTGAACAAGATACAAATAATTGGCATATTACTCTAGCCGATAATGATGTTTATTAAATGAAAGATTATAAAAAAGTAAGAAGTTTAAACACGACAGATTTTTTAAAGTTGTGTTGTTTAAAATTGCCGGAAGAAACTAAACCAATACTAAACAAAATTATTCAACGGGATTTGAAAATAATTGAACTTGTAAAGGAGTTAAGAATGAGAAAAGATTCTTGGAATATTCTAAATGAAATAGAAAATGTCAGGTCCGATAATAACAAAAACTGGATGGACTTGATACGATTAGCATTCACTCGAGCTCCTGAAGATGCTACAATTATTATGAATCGTATCGGAGAACACGACGAGCGTGTGGCAGAATTATATAAAAAATTATCGGAGACATTGTGAAAACAAATTTAAGAAAGATAGAATATTCAGATTGGCCGATTTTGTTAGACTGGGCAAACGATAGTGTGATGAGAAAAAATGCATTTAATCAAAATAAAATAACACAAGAAGAGCATTTAAATTACATTAAAAATATGTTGAAGGATAGTAGTAAAAATATATACATACTTGAAATTAATGATGTGCCTGTGGCTACTATCAAAGACAGTTTATTAGAAGATTTTATTGAGTTGTCTTATAACATATCTCCTAAATACAGGGGAAAAAAATTATCAATTTTACTTTTAAATTTGTATTTATACGACCACTCGGGTAAATTTTTGTGTAGAATAAAAAAGGAAAACATCCCTTCAATTCGTATGGTGGAACGGTGTGGTTTTACTTTGGACAAAGAAGATAATGGGGTTTTGTATTATGTTTTATATAAATAAAAATTGGAAAAATGTCGCTAACGGACACAATGCAGTATGTATTTTCGGAGGTCCATCTAGTAAACAAACAAAAAATTTAAATACCATAATAGATAACAATTTCACGATTACGGTTAATCATAACATACAATATTATCCCAACGTGTCTATGTACATAACCGCAGACAACGCATTGGCAAGAGAATATTTTGAAAGTGAAGAATTTTGCTTGTTTAAGTTTAATGGTGGTGTCATGTTACCAGATCGTGCTATAGCAAATTATGACCCAACACCAATTTGGATACAAGGCAAACGACACATTTTACGTGAAGATTTAATCAAAGTGATATGTTGTAGTATGTTTCCTGTATTTAATCATTCGTTTACCACTGGCCAATTGGCTAAACATTATGGGGAAGAATTTTGTAAACAGGTTCCAAATACACATTTATGTGTTGAATGGAAACAAGATGATGGCCAACATTGGCCCACACTGAGTGTAGATTTACCCGAAACCATACAAAGATATGGAAAAGATCCATTGAAAATATTTCCCGGTGGAAATATAGCTTCATTGGTTTTTCAATTGTTGTGGTACATGGGGTTTGACAATGTTTTTACCACGGGATTTGGGGATAGTGGAACTTCATTGGGGTATAATACAGAAAATTATTTTCAATGGTCCAACGAAGAATTACATTCAATTGTTGCTCACAACAAAATTTGGGGTGATAGATTGAAATCTTTGGAAGGCGGAGAGTTGTGTAGACAATATTGCGAGTTTCCAGTTGCTAGTTATGATGAGTTAGAACAAAATCAAGAAAAGAAAAAAATTTTAATCAATAAATTATTGGAGTTGTGATGAAAAAAACACATTTGACTTTACATCTTTTCCCAAAGGAAATTGATGATTATGAATTAACTGTTAATCAATTAAAAATTGCATCACAATTTTTAACAAATTTAGAAATAGATGCGAATATAATTTTAAATTTAAATGACGAAATTATTGATTGGAAAAATTCAAAATTGCCTAAAGATTTTTTTGTAGATAAATTTAACAAGATAAATGAAAAATTAGATTGGATAAGTAAATTAGATGACGAGGTTATTTTTGACAATTCTTGTAAAGGTTATTTGTATCCAAGGATAGAGAACACCAAGTTAGAGGGATATGATTATTTTTGGTGGCAAGATGTTGATCTGATATTAGATGATTTATTATTTTATGGACTAGAACAATCACTAGAACAAATAATTGACACTAAATTCTTGATAAGCCCACAGATATATAAATTCTGGGACAATTCTTGGGACGTTATATCTTCGTTTCCTGAGAAAACTATAAATGTTGATGAATTCGATGTATTCAATATTAAATTAAGTCAACACAATAGGTCTGAATTATCTTTATATAAAAACTATAACGTCAAATTTGCTGGTGGGTGGTTCACATTCATCAGTAACGAATTAATTAAAGAAATTCCGTGGCCTTATGGATATGAAGGATATGGCAGAGAAGATACGTTGTTACAAGAATATTGTAAAAAGAATAAATACCCACAATATATTATGAGGGGTTTGATTGTTCAAGAAAATAGAAAATACTTGAGTAATTCTTTGTATGATGACTATATTGTCATTAATTTTGAAAAACTTAAAAAAATAAATCAAAATTCTATGAACAAATATTATGAGGTTATAAATAGTTTATGAACAAAATAACATTCTGTATACCAAGTAAATCAAATTTAAGATACTTAGAAACTTGTATACCTTCTATAAGAAATAACTCATATAGAAGGGACCACGATATTATTGTATTCGTTGACTCTGATGAAGACGGAACGGTTGAGTGGTTAGAACAAAATGCCGAAGAGTGGAATGTAAAGTATCTGACCAACCCAGACTTAGGAAACAGTTTATACGGCATTGGTGAAGCATACGATTATTGTATTAGAGAAGCTGAAACCGATGTCGTTATAATATTCCACGCCGATATGATGTTGGGTAAGGATGCAGATTTCCACGCATTCAAACATCTAACTACTAACAAGTCTGTTGTGTGTTCTACTAGAATAGAACCACCCATTCATCCAAATGCAGGTGAGAAGATACTTGAAGATTTTGGTATGTGGCCAGAGGACTTTAAGTCAAAAGAGTTTGATGAGTATGTTACCAAGTTGATAGAAGATAACTCAGGCAAGACCACCGATGGTATATTTGCGCCTTGGATGGTTTATCGTGATGAGTTCTTGTCTATGGGTGGTCACGACCCGATAATGAAATCCGCAAGAGAAGACTCCGATGTATTCAATCGTATGAAATTGGATGGGTTTACATTTGTACAACCTTGGGATTCCTTGGTATATCATTTAACTGGCCGTGGAGGTCAATTCCAACACGGTAAGATTACACAGGACCACCAACAAAAGAGTGAAGAGTGGCAGAAACTCATGGCTAACTCTACCAAAGAGTTTATCAGAAAGTGGAATAGTAGTGTTAACCATACACCATTAATGCATCCTATTGTGTCACCACGATATGATATCTCATTTGTTGTGTCTAATTGTGATGCTAATTTGATGGGAATATTAGAACCTTGGTGTGATAAATTGCATTTGACAAATACACCAAATGATGTTATATTATATTATATAGAAACTGAACAACCCAATACACAATTTGATTTGAGTAAACGGGTGGTTAGTTCTGACCATGCAGAAACCGATGTGGTAGTTGAGTTTGATGCTAGACGACTCACACAACAGTCATTTAATATGTTACACGTTATGTCTGACATTATTAAAGACAGTGGGGAGGTTGGTCAATTTGAAATAGATATATTTAAGTTGACCATTAGAAATATGGCAGAACGACAGGACAGTTTGGTTGGTTTACAAGACCCTTGGTATAGAGAAAAGTTAATATGAATATTACAACTTGTGTTTCAACATATAATAATTTACCTTATTTAAAATTAGCGATTAAGTCTGTGAGGGAATATTCTTACTATAAGGATATGCCAATTATAATTCACGCAGAAAATTGTGATGATGGAACAGATGAGTGGTTGGAAGAGAATCATCAAAAATACAATTTTAGATTCTATATAGAAAAACAAGAAGATCCCGTTGGAATTGGCGGGGGAATGAATTATTGTGCCGACAGAGTTGAAACTGAATTTATAAATTTTATACATTCTGATTTTTATGTTAGTAAAAACTGGGATTTAGAATTGCATAGGGTGTTTGAAAAGTACCCCGACCAAGAACTTTGGGTCAATAGTTTTAGAATAGAACCGAATATGTTTGGTGCACCAGAAAGACATGGAACTTTGTTTGTTGACCCTAGACAGTTTGGTGCATATTATCATGATTTTGATGAAAAATCTTTTATAGAATATGCAGAAGAATTTTCTAATATGAATGATATAGAAATTCCAAAGGGTGAGGGAGTCTCCGGGTTGGTCAGAAAAACTTTATGGGACAAAATTGGTGGAAACGATTTAACATTCAGACCCACCAGTTGGGATGATATGGATTTATTTTTACGGATGCGAAACGAAGATGTAAAATTTGTTATGCCCACCAAATCGGTTCTTTGGCATTTTGGAGCGAGAGGCAGTCACAGATTGGAAGAAAATGGGGGTAAATCATCTAAGAGGGTTCTAGAATCAGAACAACGTGGGGCTGTTAAATTTTATCAAAAATGGGGTGGTATGCCTGATTATGATCAATATGGTATGATTTGTGGGATTAAACGATAAGGAGAGAAATTCAATGAAAACAGCATTAGTTACAGGAATCAATGGCCAAGACGGAAGTTATATGGCCGATATGTTACTGGGTATGGGGTACAAAGTATTTGGTATGGAACGTAGGAGTTCTAGAGAGAACAGAGAAAACACAGGTCATTTAGACGCTGACCCAAACTTTGAGTTTATCAAAGGTGATTTGTCTGATCAGAATAGTCTTCTACGATGTCTAAAAGATAGCTCTCCCGATGAAGTTTATAATTTTGCCGCTCAGTCATTTGTTGGTGAGAGTTGGAATACTCCAGAACAGACAAGCGACATAACGGGTCTAGGCGTCTTGAGGATGCTCGAGGCAATACGAGAGTACGAACTACTGACAGGGAACGTTAGATTCTATCAGGCGTCTTCTAGTGAGATGTTCGGTCGTATGGTTGAGAATCCTGCTACGGAAACCACACCATTTTATCCACGTTCTCCATATGGGGTGGCTAAACTCTACGGCCATTGGATTACCAAGAATTATAGAGAGAGTCACGATATGTTTGCCGTTAGTGGTATCTTGTTTAACCACGAAAGCGAACGCCGAGGAATTGAGTTTGTTACTAGAAAGATTACAGACGGTGTTGCTAGAATCAGTCTTGGATTGGCTGACAGTATTAGCTTGGGTAACCTTGATGCTAAGCGAGATTGGGGATATGCGCCAGACTTTGTTGAGGCAGCTTGGAGAATGTTACAACAAGATACTCCTGACGATTATGTTATCGCGACGGGTGAGACTCGTAGTATTAGAGAATTCTTAGATGCTGCTTTCAATGCGGTTTCTATATCTGATTGGACTAATTATGTAAAACAAGACCCACGATACTATCGTCCCGCTGAGGTAGATTACCTTCGTGGAGATTACACAAAAGCAAAAGCCGAATTAGGTTGGGAACCAAGAACAGATTTTAATACTTGGGTACAACTAATGGTTGAGAATGACATTAATCTATTACAAACATGAAAGACATTTTTGAATATCTACACAACAATGTAACCGTTATAGGATTATCTGCTTCTGCTGGAAAAGGTAAAGATTATGTTGGTAAACTTATCAAACAACGTGGCTTCTACAACGTATCATTAGCATGGCATTTCAAGATACATTGTATATCTCATGGTGATGCCACATACGAAGAGGTTTTTGATACCAAACCACCAAGAGTCCGTAGACTCCTTCAGATACTTGGAACAGAACAAGGTCGTGAAGTGTGGGGTGAGGATATTTGGGTCAATACTCTTTTTGCTTGGATGACACTATACCACAAAGATTGGGGCATGGACAAGTTTGTCATACCCGATGTCAGATTCCCTAATGAACTCAGAGCAATACAACGACTAGGTGGAAAGGTCTATCGTGTCACAGGCGACCGCCTAGGTGACCTCACTGAAGAAGCGTGGTCACATCCTAGTGAACAATCACTAACAGACGATATGGATTTGTACGACGGATTCATTAATAACAATCACGGGTCAAACCTTGACGAACAAATAAACTATATTTTACAGGAGAAGAATCATGCCGAAGTGGCACAAATGGATTACTGATGACAATGAAGAGCTGGTAGATGATTACCAAACATTCAAAAAGATAGCTAGAAAACAAAACAACGAAGATTATATTCCACCAAAACGAAAAGAAAGTTTAAGGGTGCCTAGACCAGACAAGGAATAGTCTTGTGAACAATACTTATATAAAGGTATTTACTTGAGAGAATCATGATACTTTTATCTGAACTATACGAAGAAGATTCGCCGGCTGCTCAACACGCTAAGCAGATGGGATTGATTAGCAAAGGTTGGGGCAGATGGGCTGATAGTACAGGTAAAGTAACACACTACACAAAAGACGGACAACTACGAAAGGTTGGTAGTGGTGAGTTAGACCAGCCAGCTATGACTCGTAGACCTAAACGTACTCCACCAAGTCGTGGTCGTGGGGCTCCCAACAAAATACCTCAATCTGCTAGAGAACAGCCACAACAAGTTCCGGTCAAACAAAGACCAACAAAAGAAGATCCTTCCTTTGACGAACTTCGTAGTGCTGCAAAGAAACATACATATACTGTGATGTCTCAAGAGCGACTAGACCAGATCAGAAGCGTTCCCGATTCACAACAACCATCTTCTGAATGGAAACCGCAAGGTTTCTGGTTTGGTGTTGAAGACTCATGGATTAATTGGACAGAAAGCGAAGCGCCTGATTGGAAAGGTGACAACTTATACTCAGTTGAGGTTGATGAAAGTAAATGTCTGGTCATTGAAGATGAACAACAGTTTTTAGACTTTAGTAAAAAGTATGGAACAATGGGTAATATTGGTAAGGTAATTAACTGGCAGAAGGTTGCTGACGATTACCCCGGCATAGTTATTAAAGATTACTTCTGGAAGTATCGTCTTGACCACAATCATGCTTGGTATTATACATGGGACGTTGCTTCCGGTTGTGTGTGGGATAACTCTGCTATCAAATCAGTTGAACAAGTACCAATTCAATAGGAGATAGTTATGGAACTTGAAATATTAAGATTTAGTTCTCAGGAAGAATCAACGTTGGGTGCATTGTTTGACGTAACCAGTGGTCGTAAGTTTTTGTGCTTTACGTTAGAAGATGAACATAGACTTAATAAAGTACAGGGAGAAACCAGAGTTCCCCCCGGCCGATACAATATTACATTAAGAACGGTTGGTGGGTTTCATGCTAAGTATACTGAACGATATGGTAGTATGCATAAAGGTATGTTGTGGGTTCGTGACGTTCCCGGCTTTGAATATATCTTAATCCATACTGGTAATACGGACGAACATACCGAAGGTTGCCTATTGGTGGGCAATACATCGCAAGAGAACATCACCAGAGACGGATTCATTGGTGAGTCTGGCAATGCTTACAAAAGAATCTACCCACCAATTGCAGATGCACTAGAAGCAGGAGAAGAAGTTACTATTACTTACGTTGACTATGATACTCCGATAGTTAAATGAAAACCTTATTAGAAGGTATTATTGAAGGATTTGTTAGGGAGTCGCCAGCATCTGATCAAGCCAAACAAATGGGATTGGTCAGTAAAGGTTGGGGACGTTGGGCTGATCCAAAAACAGGCAAGGTCACACACAAAACCGATAACGATAGACTTGTTCCCATAACCCCCAACGAAAAAGAACCCAAAAGCGAACCAGCTGGCAACCAACCAGATCTAGATCAAGTAGCTAAAGATTTAAAAATAGATAAAACTAAAACTGTAACAAAAAAATCTATACCACAGAGAAAAGTGTCTGTGAAACAAACTGCTGCTGAACTAGAACGACACAATGGTACGCTAGATATTTGGGACGAAGCACAACTTTCCACAAAAGAAATTAGACAGTTTGAAACAGAGTTGGGAATTGATGTGGCTAGAGCCGTATCTGATCCGCTATCTTATGTTTTAGCAACAGGTAATGATTATTCGTGGGCCGGCGACAAAGAACAACAAAAATCTGCAATCATTAATTCGTTAAAAGATCAAATATATTATTGGGTTAGGGAAGATGGTGGTGGGTACGATCAGAGAGATATGGCTTATGATGTTGGAAAATTTCAATTAGCATTTCCGTTGGACAATAAAAACTTGACCGATAAAGAAGCTCGAAGAGAATTACAAAGATCATTAGATACCCCAACTACAGTGTCGGGTGAACTTCAAAAAATAACAAGAGACGGAAAAAAAGCATATTCAAAAATGGGAGAAGTCCTTGCCAGCACAAACCAATCTCATTCAGAATGGGCCAATGGTCAGGATGATAGCTATGATCAAGAAATGAAAGCTTGGCAAATAAATATAGATAAAGAAGCACTACAACAAATTGATCAACGAATGAAAGATGACCCACCCCCACCAATACAAACAGAACAGCCTGTATATCGTGGAATGGCTATGAATGGTGATGATTTAAAAAACTTCTTATCTGAATTCAACAATGGTTCTTCCGTGGAACTTCCAATCGGTGCTTTTAGTTTTGATTCAAGTGTGGCTGGAGAATTTGCAGACACCCAAGTCAGCCATGATTACAGGCCAAATGCTGCGATGGGGGATGATGCTGTTCATGCTGTAATGATGATAGTTAGGGGATCGTCCAATTCTTTGAATGGGCTGTATATGAATGGTAATGGTTCTAGAGAAAAACTTAACTGGCAAACGCAAGAGTATGCTAGTCAAGAAGAGGTATTGTTGCCGTCTGGTCAATACAAAATAAGCAATGTTGAATCAAAAGACCACGATGGTAGAAAATTTATAACGATACACTTGGTACAAGGAAATTAACATGGACATCTTTCAAAAACATTTACAAACTCCAATGAGAATAGAGAAAAAGAAAAAGATTAAAGAAAATCTTTTGCAAACTATCATTGAAGGATTTGTTAACGAACAGCCCATGAAAGCGGTTAAGAAAAATACTAAACGTGTTGTAACTTATACCAATAAAGACAATTATGATGACGCTATAAAACAAGGAACCCACCGTCCGTTCAATCCGGCCACAGATAAAGATTTGGAAGATGAAGGACCAGAAGATCAAGTAACTACAAAAGATGTTGAGAAGATGGTTGATAAAGCTAAAGCAGCTGGGGAATTACCTTCGGATCGAAAAGAATCGAGCAAAGAAGTTTACGACACATTATATGGAAAAGATAATTCTCTGTTACAAAGTAGAGGTCGTGATGATAAATCTGACGCAGAATTGTCACTAGAGTTGGGATACGTGAAGGGAGCGGATCATGTTGCGCCGGGAAATGCTGGATCTAATTTTAATGAAAATATGTCAAACGAAGGTGTATTAATTTTACAAGAACGTCCAGAGTTGTCAGAAAAAGAACTTACACAAGTGCTCGCTCAGGTAGCTTTAGGGACCACGATATCTGATCAGCTATCAAGGCAAAGACCAAGTGGGAAAATCAAAATAGATGGACTCAGAGAGCTTGACCTAGAACAAAGAAATCTTTATAGTAATGCTGTAATAGCCGCCAGATCAGCTATATCTAAACGAAATCGTGCATTGAATGCTTTGGAACAAGAAGGTTCTCCTTTTGGTGAAACAGTTAGTATGACAACACACGGGGGAACACAAAGAGATTTAGAACAATTGACAGACCAACTCAATGAGTCAGAAAGAGTATATGTTTATGACTCAGAGCTTGGATTTTGTGAAATTCCAAAGGATGTAATAACAAATTGGGTTGCACAGAGTGGTGGTGGAGAAAACGCAGGAGACACCGTTGTGTTAACAACCGATGAAACGGGAAATGTTCTTTTTGATGGTTGGTCAGATAAAACTAATTTAAATGACCAACAAGGAAACTCTACCTTGGCGAAGGAATTGTCAAATATAGTGGATACTGTAGTAAAATTGCGTAGAGAAGGAAGATTAGATAGGAAATCCGCTCGTGCCGCTTACAAGGTTGCAAGAGAGTATAAACAAAATATTGGTGAAATGGAAGAGAGTTATAAAGATATCTCCAGTACAAATTCAGAATATTTTATTGAAAGTTCAGATCAACTTGAAAGATTTACCGAGATGGCCGCGACATCGGATGATACAAAAAATCATTTTGAGAATTTTCAACAAAAAATAGAAAAGAGTTTGTGTAGTTCCCCACCATTTAAAGGTGAATCAAAGAAAGATGTAAAACTGAAATCGGTTACAGGAGCTGTTCCCAGAAAAGATAAAGAATCCGATGACAAATATTTTAAGAGATTGTGTAACCAATCAAAATCTCCACAAGTTGCATTTGGTGTATTAGCTAGGTATTCTGACGACAAATTATCAACAAAAAATGAAAACAAAGTTATAATACGCCTTGCAGAGCGCGAAAGAAAGAGAATTAAAGGAGAGGGACAAGAACTCCCAGAGTCATTGGATACAGAAAAGAAACTTTCTAACGCTAGACAATTAGCTATGGATTCACATAAACAACTTTATGAAGATTTGGAAAAAATTCCAGTTAGAAGTAATAGTGGCAAAGAAAAAACTTTAGCAGATGTTGCTGGTTTTGAAGATGCAGTTAATATGTTTCATTTAGATAAAATTGCTTCTGCATCAGATGACCAAGACTTTGATCAGTTGCTGAAAAGAAATACAGAATTAATGATGGAAGGTATACCTGTTACATCAGATGATATTAAAGGATGCTTGGGTGTTTCTGGAGTCTCTGAATTAGAAGATGACTTTGAAACAATGGTGGAAGGTGGCGAACGATATACAACCGCAGTTGGTTCAGAAAGAATTACTGGAAAGGTTGTGATCATATATGCTGTTAGTAAAACAGAAGCTGGAGAACGCATACGAACTCCAGTTGGAGAAAAAGTTTACAGAACGAAAGATGGTAGAGATGGCAAAACACAAACAGTTATTAAGTGGTCTGGTGAAATGCAGGAATGTTTTGATAAAAAAGAACAACCACAAGAATCCGCACCACCACAACTAAGAAAACTAATAAGAGACATCACTCTCTGGAAGTTAGGTAAATATGGAAATTAAAGAAATCAAAACGTTATGTCTGGTCAGAGTACCGCCTGGTGATAGATGGAGAGAACCAGATGGCAACGAAGTATTTGAAAACCTTACGTTAGGATTAGAAAGAGTATTCCAAAAGACCGGAGCAAAAGAATACAGGTTCTCTGCTGCCGATGGTGAGATATATACCATAGAAGAACATGAACTAGAAGCGCCTAAACCTAGAACTTATAGTATATATGGGGATGGATATTAATGGATTTCGTCACGGCAATCATTAGCTCATGACCATTAAAACCGGAAAGAGATTATTCGCCTCTCCATACACACTTCAGCCTGGCGATCTTATAGAGTTTGGTTATAATGGCAAAGTTAGATTGTGTGTGGTCATAAGCCC
>Ga0222718_10001762_pt1 | contig 20146 bp, 16 predicted proteins | sample C33_27DmetaG_FD_165045 | JGI IMG/M metagenome (GOLD analysis project Ga0222718, IMG submission 165045) | Estuarine water microbial communities from San Francisco Bay, California, United States - C33_27D | ecosystem: Environmental > Aquatic > Marine > Unclassified | place: USA: California... | reverse complement strand
TGATGTTATTGTAATAGCTGACCCATACCCAGATTTGGAGTAAATTATGAAAGAGAAACTTGACGATATTCTCGATATAAAAGAAACTACTGTAGTAGAGATTGGTAATGAAGAAAAATTACCTACTACTTATAGACCATCACTCGAATCAGATAAAGAAATCGATACTGATACTAAATATGTACGTCAGAATTTCTACGATTTGATTGAGAAGGGTCATGGCGCTATCGACGAACTACTTGCAGTCGCAGATCAATCACAACATCCACGAGCATACGAAGTGCTCGCTAATATGATTAAGACAATGGGTGATATGAATAACGATTTGTTAGCGATGCATGAGAAAAAACAAAAACTCACCGGCGAAAAACCAGAAGAAAAGAAGGAAACAGTCAACAATAATCTTTTTGTGGGCTCTACGAGCGAGCTACTGAAGTTGATGAATAAAGATGACAGTTGAAATACGAGATATTGAGGATTATCGTTCCTATCTTGGAAATGTAAATCTCAAACGAAAAGGCGTAACGATTGAATGGACCGAAGAAATGGTCCAGGAATTCATTAAATGCGCCAAAGACCCGATATACTTTGCTGAGCGGTATATTCAGATTGTTCACGTCGACCATGGACTTATACCGATCAAGCTCTATGAATATCAAAAAGACATCATTCAAAAAACCACAGATCACAGAAGAACATGTGTGGTTACTTCGCGGCAGGCGGGTAAGACAACGACTGCAGTATGCCTTATTCTCCATTATATTCTTTTTAACGATCATAAGCTTGTTGCTCTTCTCGCAAATAAAGGAGACGCTGCAAGAGAAATTTTGGACCGTATCAAAACGGCTTACGAAGCTTTGCCGAAATGGTTGCAACAAGGTGTTATCGAATGGAACAAAGGATCCGTAGAATTTGAAAATGGTTCTAAAATTCTTGCAGCAGCCACATCATCATCAGCAATTCGAGGTAAATCAGTATCTTTTCTTTATATAGACGAAACAGCATTCGTAGAAAACTGGGACGAATTCTTCGCTTCGGTATTTCCTACAATTTCTTCTGGTACATCAACCAAAATTCTTTTGACGTCGACACCGCACGGTCTGAACCACTTTTACAAGACGTGCGAAGGAGCAAAAGCGGGAAAGAACGGGTATCAGTTCGTAGAAGTTCAGTGGACTGATGTACCAGGACGAGATGAAAAATGGCGTGAAGAAACACTCGCCGCGATGGATTTTGATACAGAGAAATTTGCACAGGAAATGGAATGCGAGTTTCTCGGATCATCTGGAACATTAATATCAGGTTGGAAACTTAAGCAACTCGTATATAAAGAGTCTATAAAAGAAGTAGGCGGTATTATAGTATACGAAGAGCCAAAATTAGAAGGCAATTATGTCATAGTCGTCGATGTAAGTAGAGGAAAAGGACTTGACTACTCGGCTTTCCAAGTCATTGACATCTCACAAATGCCTTATGTTCAGGTTGGTGCATATCGTAATAATATGATTACACCAATTGACTATGCATCAGCTGTGCATGCAGCCGCAAAATATTATAATGATGCGAATATACTCGTCGAAGTGAATGACATCGGAGAACAAGTCGCCAGTATCATATTTGAAGAATACGAATATGAAAATATGTTACTTACCGAGAACAACGGCCGAGAAGGTAAGCGTCTATTATCAGGTGTAGCAGGATTCAATGGCAGAGCAGATAAAGGTATACGTACTACTAAATCTGTCAAATCAATCGGTTGTTCAATGATCAAACTATTGGTAGAACAAAATCAGTTGATCATTAACGACTTCGAAACAATACGTGAATTCTCTACTTTTAGTCAAAAGGGAACATCATACGAAGCCGAACCAGGAAATCATGATGATTTAGTCATGTGTTTGGTTCTATTCGGATGGCTGTCTAATCAGAAATTTTTCAAAGAACTCACGGATATAAATACTGTTATAAACTTGAAAGAGATGAATGAAGAGAAGATATTCAGTGAATTAGTGCCGTTTGGCATTATAGATGACGGTCAGAAGCAATTCGAAGAACCAGAATTGGTGTCTGTAGAGGGCAATGACAACTCGTGGTTAATGTAGTTTTAAAAACCTCTTTATTATAAATAATTGTACGATCTTACATAATTAAAATTACAAGGGAGATAATTTTATGCCTTTTCAATTAAGCCCAGGCGTTAATGTTACAGAGATCGATCTGACCACTGTAATTCCAGCCGTCGCTACTACAGATGCCGCCATTGGTGGTGTGTTTAAGTGGGGTCCGGTGGATAAGCCTTCACTCGTTATTACGGAAAGTGAGTTGGCAAATGTTTACGGCAAACCAGACAGTGACAACGCTGAAACTTGGTTCACTGCAGCAAACTTTCTAGCTTACTCAAATCGTCTTCATGTATCTCGAGCTCATCACTCGACTGGAGATACTAATGATAACGTGCGTATCAACGCATACGCAATCAATGGAGCAGATTATTTTGTAGTTGATGGTACTTCTTCAGGAGTTGATAATCTAGACGTCGTTAGTCAAGTAATTGACGGAACTGTTTTAGACGCAACAGTTGTAGTAGACACATCTACTATATCTTTCAATGCTGGTGATACTGCAGCTACAATTAATGCTACTTCAGATACTATTGTTGTAAATACACCTTTGACAATCTATGAAGGTGAACAAGTATTATTGTCAAGTGCAAATGTTTTGCCAACTGCAGTAGACAATGTAACACCTTATTTTCTTGTTGATGTAGCATCTGATAGATTAAGCTTTAAACTTAGTGCTACTCAGGGCGGATCTGCAATTAATTTCGTAGCAGGTCAAGAAGGTAACGGCGATATGACTTTGACTAGATCTGGTCAAACTCGTATTTCTTTGGTTGGTACTACATACACCGGTAGTACTGGCGCTTTCGATTTTGAATTTCATGATCCACGATGGTCATTTAATGCAATTGCTAATAGTTCAGCGCTAGCTTCTAATTCATTGTTAAGTAATCATATCGTTAAAAACGAAGATCATTATGCTGGTGGTATCGATAGTAACTTTGATGACAATGTTTTGTTTGTCGCTAAATATCCTGGTGCCCTCGGTAATTCATTGAAAGTATCAGTATGTGAAAGCGCAGCAGCATTTAATAGCACTGTGACTGTTGCATCAGGAACAACTGTTTCATTGAGCATTGGTTCTAATACGATTACCATATCAGCTTCAACCAACACTGCAGTTAGCGCAGTTACTGATGAATTGAGCGTTGGTGATCTGATCAAAGTAGGTAACTCTGAAATCGGTATGCAATATCTCGAAGTTACTACTATCAATCCAGTAGGTACCGGCACTAGCACAACTGTTAGCGTAGCTGCTAATCTCATAACATCCGAAAATATCTCTATCAATAATGGCAATTTCCAACGATATTGGGGTTATTGGGGTGTAGTTGATGGGTCTCCTGGCCAATCTGCGTTCGTTGCTGCTCAAGGTAATACCGCAGCAAATGATGAAATTCATGTTGTAGTAGTTGATGAAGATGGAGCAATTACTGGCATTCCTAATAACATCCTCGAAGTATGGTCAGGTATGTCACGAGCTACTGACGCGAAGAGTGTCGATGGCGGAAATCTATACTACAAAGATGTCATCAATCAATCTTCTCAGTGGATTTGGTGGGGAAATGACTCAACAGCATCTCCTTCAGCAACTGCTGCGTTGGTAGCATCATCTACGGCAACTACTCCAAATACAATGTCAATGAAATTTGGTCGTGATATTGGTACTGAAACATCTGCAAGTATGGGTGATATTCTTCGAGCATATGATAAGTTTAAGTCTGCTGAAGATTTGGACGTTTCACTAGTATTGACAGGTAAATCTCGCGGTGGTTCTACTACTAATCAGGGTAGAATTGTTGAAGGTTTTCAACTTGCTAACTACTTGATTGATAATATAGCAGAAACTCGAAAAGATTGTGTTGTCTTTTGTTCACCTGATAAAGCAGATGTAGTTGCTAATGTCACTGACATTACTGAAGATGTGAATGATTTTAGATCTGCTCTGCGATCAACGTCATACGCAGTAATGGATAGCGGTTACAAGTATCAATACGATAAGTACAATGACGTATATCGATGGATTCCTCTCAACGGTGACATCGCTGGTCTTTGTGCTAATACTGATAATACACGCGATCCATGGTATTCGCCAGCTGGATTCAATCGAGGAAACATTAAGAATGTCATTAAACTCGCTTGGAACCCCAAGAAAGGTGAAAGAGATCTGCTGTATAGCAATGGTGTTAACCCCATCGTTAACTTCCCTGGACAAGGTATCGTAATGTTTGGCGATAAGACATTGTTGGCTAAGCCTTCAGCGTTCGATCGTATCAACGTACGTCGACTCTTCATCGTCCTTGAGAAAGCGATTGCTACGGCCGCTAAGTTTACTCTCTTCGAATTCAACGACGAGTTTACTCGAGCAAGCTTTGTCAATCTTGTAACTCCTTATCTGCGAGATGTACAAGGTCGGCGCGGTATCACTGACTTCTTAGTAGTATCTGATGAGACAAACAACACTGGAGAGGTTATCGATCGTAACGAGTTTGTGGGTGATATCTATATTAAACCTGCTCGAAGCATCAACTTCATTCAGTTGAACTTTGTCGCTGTACGAACTGGCGTAGAATTCTCCGAAGTTGTTGGGAATTTCTAATAAATAGTATAAATAGAAAATAAAATAGGAGAATAAAATGCCATTTAGCGTACAGAACTTTAAGTCAGCAGCTCTGAGTCAAGGCGGGTATCGTCCCGCCTTGTTCGAAGTGCAGGTTACGACTTTGGGTGAAGAGTTCAATCTGCTCTGTATGTCTTCACAAGTTCCTTCATTTACAACTGGCATCATTGAAGTTCCCTATTTCGGTCGTAAGGTCAAAATTGCAGGTGATCGAACCTTTGCAGAATGGACCACAACAGTCATGATCGAAGAGGACTTCAGCCAGCGTGCAGTACTCGAAGAGTGGGCACGAAAGGTAAATGACGGACCTTCTAATGTACGATCTTATGGATCGCCAGAAGATTACAAAGAAGATGCCACTATTAAACTTTATGGAAAAACAGGATCTAAATTAAGAGAGTATACCTTGGTAGGCTGTTGGCCAAGTGATCTCGGTACGATTGAGCTCGACTGGAATACGACTGACACGATCGGTACGTATACAGTTACGTGGTCATTCGACTACTTTAACCCCGGATCTTAAAGTCCAATTTGAATAATAGGGGGGATTATAAATAATATAGTCCCCCTTGTTTCATCGGAGATAATGAATGGACCTCTTTGGATTTGAAATAAACAGGAAAAAAGAGCAAAAAGAAGCTGAAAAGCTTGTCTCTTTTGTTCCTCCCTCCAATGAAGACGGCGCGTTAACCGTTGCCGCAGGTGGTGTCTATGGCACCTACGTCGACCTCGATGGTTCAGTCCGAACCGAAGCAGAACTAGTCAATAAGTATCGAGCCATCTCGTTCGATCCCACTATTGACATGGCGATTCAAGAAATTTGTAATGAAGCCATCGTCGAAGATAGCGATGAAGAGACAATCTCAATCGTCTTAGACGATATCAAACAACCAGAATCGATCAAGAAAACAATTCAAGAAGAATTTGATAACGTTCTTCAACTACTTGAATTTAATCGCCTCAGTTACGAATTATTCCGAAGATGGTATGTAGATGGTCGTCTATATTATCATGTACTCGTTGACGAAAAGAAACCAACTAAAGGTATTCTAGAAGTACGATACATCGATCCTCGTAATATCAAAAAAGTACGAGAAGTTAAAAAAGAAAAAGATCCGAAGACTGGTGTTACAATTGAAAAAGTAATTAATGAATATTACATGTATAGTCCATCAGGATTTTTGAAAAAGACAGGATCATTGACAGGTCAAATACAAACATCTTATGGTTCATCAGGCAGCGCTTCTGCTGAAGGCGTAAAGATATCTCGAGATGCTATTGTATATTGTACATCTGGTTATCAGAGCCTCGACAATAAACTAATACTTTCATGGCTACATAAAGCTATTCGACCATTGAATCAACTACGTTCGATGGAAGATTCGTTAGTCATCTATCGTATCTCGCGCGCACCTGAGAGACGAATCTTTTACGTTGATGTTGGCGGTTTGCCTAAAGCAAAAGCAGAGCAATACCTCTCAGACATCATGACCAAATTTAAAAATAAAGTTGTCTATGATTCATCGACAGGTGAAATCAGAGACGATCGCAAGTTCATGACAATGCTCGAAGACTTCTGGCTTCCACGCCGAGAAGGTGGAAAAGGTACAGAAATTACTACACTGCCTGGCGGCCAAAACCTAGGAGAAATCGAAGATGTTGTTTATTTCCAAAATAATCTATATCGTTCTCTCAATGTACCCATCACTCGTCTACAACCCGAAACTACATATACTTTGGGTCGTGCTACAGAAATTTCTAGAGACGAAGTAAAGTTCAGTAAGTTTATTACTCGATTACGAGATAAATTCTCAGATTTATTCATGAAGATGCTCGAGCGCCAGCTCATTCTGAAAGGTGTTTGTACTACAGAAGATTGGTCAGAGTGGAAAGATCAGATCAATTTTGACTTTGCAGTTGATAACTATTTCGAAGAACTCAAAGCAATGGAAATGAATCGAGATAGAGCTGGTCTTCTCAGAGAAATGGAAGAATATGTTGGTAAGTATTATTCGCATGAATATGTACGACGATATATTTTGCAACAGACAGAAGAAGAAATCAAAGAGATCGATAAACAAATAAAAGCCGAGATGAAAGATGCTCGATATGCTGAAGATGATATGGGAAGTCCACAAGAAGAAGGTGGTAGATCTCCCGCAGAAGAATCACCTGTACCTCAACAATCTTATAAATTAATACCCGACGACTCGAAGAATGAACAAAGTGACTATGATGATGTATTAAAAATATCGCAGATGGAATTACTTGAAAGTATGACGAGATTTATTGATGAAGCGGGTTAATAAATGGACATTAACGATTTAGTAAATAACGCTTTTGCTCTCAGTCTCTACAAGAAGTTAGATAAAAAGCAAAATGAGAAGTTTGACGATCTACTAGAAAATATTCAAACTCTCGAAGGATTTACAGGACCAGTTGGACCAATGGGACCGATCGGTCCTGCAGGTCCTGAAGGTCCGCCTGGTATTATTGGTGAAGAAGGACCGATAGGAAAGACTGGTCCGATGGGACCAAAAGGCGATATCGGTCCTATAGGTCCAGAAGGACCACCTGGCCCGCAAGGTGATAAAGGCGATCCCGGCGGTCCAGTTGGACCGATGGGACCACAAGGATTACAAGGACCACAAGGTGTACCAGGTGTAAGAGGCCTAAAGGGAGAACGAGGACCTCAAGGATTTAAAGGTGCAAAGGGATTACAAGGTAAACGCGGTTATCAAGGCGACCAAGGCTTACAGGGTGAACCCGGTCCACAGGGCGAACAAGGTCCGAGAGGAGAAGTTGGCCCGCAAGGAGAAATGGGTCTTACAGGTCCGCAGGGCGAGAGAGGACCTCAAGGAAAGATAGGTCCGAAAGGACCGAAGGGCGCCAAAGGTGCTAAAGGTTTAAAAGGTGATGTAGGTCCACAGGGTCCAAAGGGTGATCCAGGTCCTGATTACAAAGAACAAATAGAAACTGCTTTAGAGGAGTTTAATAAAAAGATAAACATAGCTCAGAAATCTTTCGATAAGAAAGCTTCTGAGATGTTTAATAGATTTGGTCTCGTTGGCGCTACCGGTAGTGGTGAAGTAAAATTAAAGAGACTCGATGATGTTGTTTTTAATAATCCGTTAGACGGATCATTATTAACATTTGACTCGACTCAGAATAAATTTGTCTTTACTTCATTTGTAGCGGCTGCTTCAGCCGCAGGTGTCAATTTATCGGTAACAACTCTTGATGATTTTCAAGAATTTACATTAGCTTTATCGGGGACCAGTGCAACGGTTGATCTAGAAGTTGAGAATCTTATAAATATTGTAGAATATTTTATAACGAGAGATAGTGATTCAGTTAGAGTATATCCATCGATAGAACGTACGCGAACTGAGATAAATATAGAATCGAATATAGATTTGACCGGAACTACCTTAACAATAATTCACTACTAATAAAGGAAATACAAGATGGCATCGAGAGAATACTATCATGACATAGACCTAGTCAAAGTAGGTCAACTTGTCAATGCACGCATTCAAAATGTCACGACAACAGAAAGAAATACCTTAGGCAGCAGTTTAGGCAGCGGCAATGTTGGTATTCAAGTCTTTGATACAACCATTGCAGCTCCATTTATTTGGGATGGATCTGCATGGGTACGGGATGCTCTTACTGTTAGTGGTGACGTAGTATACAAAGGTACAATTAACCCTTCAAATGCTGGTACAGTCAACAAAGATTCTGGTTTCCAGTACGTAGTTGACACTGCTGGTACACTTACAGCTTCAGGTGTTACATTCTCGCCATCTGGTGTTGTTGAAGTTGGTGATATTGTACTATTCACCTCTGCAACCGATGCTTCAGTCATTCAACGAAATGTTGAAGGCGCAACGGATGCAGTTGCAGGTATTATCGAACTCGCGACTCAATCAGAAGTCAACACTGGTTCTGATACTACTCGAGCAATTACGCCCGCTACATTAGCAGGTTCTAATCTCGCTTCAGATGTTAGCACTAACCAGTCGAATATCTCCACATTGCAAACGGATGTCAGCAATCTACAGACATACGCTGCCAATAATGCCGGTGATATCGCTACGCTACAAACTCAAGTAACTAATCTGCAAGTCTACGCTGCCAATAATGCCAGCGATATTGCGACCAACGCTACAAATATTGGTACACTGCAGACTCAAATGACGGCGGTACAAACTTACGCTGCTAACAACGCGAGTGATATTGCTACATTGCAGACATCGGTTACCGCTCTGCAAACTTATGCTGCTAATAATGCTGGAGACATTTCTACTCTGCAAACGCAGGTGACCGCAGTTCAAACATATGCTGCTAATAATGCGGCAGATATTGCTACACTGCAATCAACTGTTGCTTCTCTTTCATCTAGCGCAGTAAAAGTATACAGTAACGCAAACGTTGCTATCAGTCAAGGTTCAGCAACAACTATCACTCACAACTTAGATCTTTCTGATCCCAACTTCTTTACCATTCGAGTTGCTGATACTAACGGATCTTCTATTAGTGTAGATATTGACGCTGTTACTTCAAATACTATTACATTGACCTCACTCGTAGCGTTGTCAGGAGTTAAAGTTTATATCGTCGGTTCATAATTTCTAATTTGGATAAATTATGGCTGACAAGATATTTACTGGATTACAGCTTCCCTCATTACAGGGGGCACAAGCTAGACCAGCGGACGCAGGTTTCCTGCGTCTATACTTTAAAGACGAAGAACTCTATGCAGTAAATTCTGCCGGTGGAGATCTCAATCTCTCTGGTTCCTTCCTCGATGTAGGTCTCATTGACTCATCGAATGTTTCCCAAAATGTAGTGACCTCTGTCAGTTCTCTTCGATTCGGAACTGATGGAGGTTTTACTGTCGAAGACTTGGGTTCTGGCCAAGTCAAAGTTAGTCTTAATTCTACTTTTAAATATTGGTCCGTAGCTGGGCAGAATACTGTTATAGCTGAAGGATTAGACACTGTTGAGCTTGTTGCTGGCGATAATATTGTCATCACAACAAATGCTGCAGCAAAAAGCGTAGAATTTTCAACTGCAAATACCCTAGCAGAAATTACTATTTCAGAGACAGCGCCTTCAGGGTCAGGTGTAGGTGATTTGTGGTTTGATCCAAGTAATTTAAAAACCTACATATACTATAATGACAGCTCATCAACGCAGTGGGTTGAGATAGGTGGATCGACCGTTGTCAGTACATCGGGCTCTATCAGCGACGCGAATCTGATATACGATGGTGTGATATCAGAGCATCTCATACCAGATACAGATGTGACATATGATTTAGGTTCTGCTAATAATAGATTCAGAGATTTGTATTTGTCGGGTAATACAATTTATCTTGGCGATACAACTTTTTCAACAGATAAAATACTCGATTTCGATTTAAATATCGATCCAGAAGTTTTTAGAATCAACGTAGATTTTCCACTAGCTGGTCATGGTTATTCACCAAATAATTGGAAATGGACATGGGATGCAGGTCGAGTTGCATATACTCGATTAGCCATTAGAGGTATCGATCAATCGATTGTTCCTCTCTATGCTGCTGGAGAATATACTGTGTTCAACTTTGCTGCTCATGAAACGACTGGCAATATGACACAGACTCATAAAATATATCTGAAATGGATTGAAGGCGCTGGTTTAGAAAATGTGCCAACTTGGTCGACATCAACACTCAATGTGACTGGTATATCTCATCCTCAAATCAGAGGCGGCGCAACAACAGAAGTTCAAAGATTATTCATAGATGTTCCAGACGTCGTGACTGCTCCTACTCTTGTAGCTCCAAATGTAGAATACGATGTGTCAGTTTTAAATATCGGCGCCTTTAATTTTTCTGGATCAGCAGCAGGTGATAATCCTACTCTTGGTCCTGTGTATCGTGGTGGTACATATACATTCAACCTCGATGTCAGTGGTCATCCATTCTATTTGACAACCGATAACGGTAATAATTTTTCTTCAGGTACATATTACGGTGAATATACCGACGGTGTAACTGGCTCTCGTAATCAAACTGGTACACTTGTTCTGAATGTAGCTAATAACGCTCCTAACACCATCTTCTATCAATGTGGTGTACACTCAAATATGAGAGGAGAAATAGAAGTCAGAGATCTAGAAGTTGAAACGTGGCCCAATGGCAATTATAAACTATATTTCCAACACGATCAAGAAGGACATTCGACACCTGTAGAAATTAAACCAAAACCGACGATTAATGACATCGATAATGTTTGTTTGATATATGACGGCGCGCGCTCTAAATTTAAAGTAAAAGATATGGGCGAATACGTAGACGATACTGTTCAATTTCAGTCCAAAATTGAAGATATCGTAACAACACAAACAGTGAATAATGTGACTGCTAATCAGGTTAGTACACAAATCAGAGACGAAATAGAATATGTGATTAACTCTCACACAACTGGCACTCTCGATCTCTTGACTGGTACGAAGAGATGGTATGCTCCGTTCAATATTACTATTACAGAGATCACTGCGAACTTAGGACTGGCAGCAGATGACACTGTGACTGCAGTAATTAATTCAGGAGGTTCTAATCTACAAACTATAAATATAACTGCAGGTCAATTATCGACAACTTTAAGCGGTTTATCATTAACGGTAAATAGTGGAGGCTATTTAACGATTAACGTTACGGCCGTCGGTACTACAAATAAAGGCGAAGATCTTTACATACAAATAAAATACAGGAGAACATGATGGAGTTTATCATCCAAGAAAACTTAGATAATCCATCTGAACAAGAAAAATATTTTGCCGAGCTTATAGACGGAGAGGCAAAGATATATCGTATTAGTCTTGAAGATTCTTCTCGTGATCTAATAGCAGTACAGCCATGGTATCCTCGCGGAGATGGTACGCGAGTAGCTTGGACTGATTTAAATCAAGTGGTCAATTGGTATCAACAGATCACTACTGGAGAGCAAAATGCCTAAGATAAAAGATCCACATAGAAATATGGTCGCTGTCTTCGAGGATCCGAGGCCAGCAAGAACACAATTATATTTTTATGGTGATGCCCACGTTAAATCTACCTTGGCTCCTATTTTCAATAAGCACGCTAAATTTGGTACAAGTTTTCAACCGATTAATCGGCATGGTTACTCTACTTGGGGAGGAATCAATGCTGGCGGTATGCATGGCGGAGTCATTATCACTACAAAAGAATGCGCTACTATCAATGGTACTACAAACACTGGAAATAGTGTACATTGTAATATAATGCCAGGTCAAATGCTTTCAATGGATCCAGACAGACCATATAGACCAGCGATGTGGACTTCAGAAAATGGTATTACTAGTTTACTTGTCAATTCTACTAGCGGCGCGTCATATTCTAGAGAACATAAGTGGTGGTCAAATATTGACACTAATGCAGAAATTAGTGAAGTTTCGATTACAGGCGCGCATAGTTATACCGGAGCGCCCGGCACATATACAGAAATCAATCATCCGGGCGAAGTATTATATAAAATGCCCGGAACAAATTATTATTCTGGTATCTATCATAGAGACGCCGGCTCCCAAAGAGGTAATGTGCACGGTAATTTCCATCGTGTAGGTTTGATGCGACCTAATTTCCCCAATTGGACGTCTACAGATATTGGTGCACGCCGCGACTATAATTTTTTCCAATTTATTGGACCATCAGATATTGACAGTAGACCAATCTATTTGTTGACAGATTATCGTTATGATAGAATTCATTATATCGTTAGACACAATGTAGATCTTAATACTGAAACAGTTTTGCACACATTTAATACTATACCTTCTGCTTCAGGTAGTAATTATGGCGGCGAAAGAAATAAGGGTGCAGGTTTAGATGAACAACATAAAGCATCTTCTAAAATATTCGATGATGTATTGAGTGCTGGAAACAAAGCTTGGTATACACCGTATTTCGATACGAGTGATAACTATTTTCCATTCTATTTTCAATGGGAAAAATCTACAGATACATTCGTACGAAATGAAGATGTCACTGTTAGCGGTAATCTCAGTTCTACCTATTTAAATGATGGTTTGGGTATTCAAGGCGGTTATGGCTGTTTTAATTCTGTATTATATAATGAAGTTCATTCGTATGGTGGTAATAAGTACATTACTCTGTTCCCGCTCGAAGGTTCTTATGCAGCCCACGATGCAGTTCCAGGTGGTAGAACATTTATTACATATTCTATTGACGCATCTAATCCAAAAGCATTGACGCACCACAGCCATGAGATTGCAACTCACACAATTAAAAATATTATATGGCTAAATGACTCACGTACATTACTTGGTGTGTTCCATCAATCAAGCTTTGCTATATACAATTTCGATGGTGTGAATGGATGGACAGAATCGGGCCGTATTCCATATGGTGTTGGTAGTGTTGGTAGAGATTCAACTGATAGAATCTTTGCTTTTGTTAATGAAGGTGATACTTATGGAACAGTGCATCAAATCACGCCGACTGTACCAATCAACGTGACGATTACACCTGCACAGTCATCTTATAATTATACTGGCACTAATATTAATTCGACTATTGCTGTCAGCGCATATGGTATTGATGGTACTCGTATCGCTACGACTGTCAATTTGTCGATTAGTGGTTCGACTCTAACGTTTACAGGAGGAGCTACAACTGCGACTGTTACTACATCGACAAGTGCTGATGTTAATGTTGATATCGTTGTAACTGGAGCGGGGCTATCTGACATCCTAGCTAATATAGATGTGTAAATATGGCAACATCTACAACTACTGCCTTCTCATTTTTATCGAACGATTTTCGCGACGATAATACTGATAATATCCCGTATCAGGGTACTTCTATACGGTCAACGAGAACTAATCTTAATCTTCACACTCAGGGCGAGCAACAATTTAAATTTAATGTAGGTGGTGATGAACCAGTATCAACCGTACAAATGGGCGGTTATAAAATTGACACAGAAGGCAATAGATCATTATTAGCATTTGCTAATACTCATAGTCCAATTAGCATGTTTGATATCGAGAATCATGTTCATTCTCAGAATATGCCAGATCATTTTATATCAAGCAATTGGGGCGCAGTCAATCGAACAACGATAGACGGCAAAGATTGTATCGATCTATCATCTCAAGCCTCAATTACAAACACTTCAGCACCCGCTCTCGGTCAATACTATACTCTCTTTGCCGTATGGTATCCTCGTGTTTCCAATAGTGGTTGGCGAACAATGTGGAGAGGAGATAATGACCATAAGGTCATTGTAAATAATAATGCTACAGATTTAGGCATGTACTCAAATAGAAACGGTGCATTTAGAGACACAGGCCACAATATTTCTATTCAGTGGCAGAGATTAATAGTTGTAGGACAAGGTGATAGCGCCACATCATCAACAGGTACACAGACATTTTATATCGATGGACAAAATGTAGGAACAACAGATAGAGTGGGCAGTGGTACAACATTTAATACATTTGGGTGGGTAGGTCAAGCTCCTGGATATTTTATGGAGATTGGTGTATTAGGCGAAGCTTTGAGTACAAGCGATGTAGGTACTCTTGATCTTTTAATGAATGCTACACTCACGGCAAATGGTAGTTCAGGAAATACTGGTTTATCTTTCTCACAATCGTTGAGTCCAGATCAAAGTCTCATTACTTATAATTCTGGTACATTTACTAATTTTACTCATTCAGAAAAGTTAGCCGTATTAAATCCATCTGTCACACAAATCAAATCGAATGTACCACAATCAACCACTACATTAAGCAAACAGATTAGAATAACAGCTTCTAATAAGATACAGCCTACACTGCAGAGTGGTGGAGGTGGCTCAGGCGGAGGAGGAGGAGGAACAGTCGAAAGACAAGTTTGGTATTGATATGATAAATTATTTGACGGATGAAGATAAAAATCCGATCTTTATTGAATGTGATATAAATCTGAGAGAAATATTCGAAAGTCACAGAGATAATATGATCGAGAGTTATGGTGACAAAATACATGAAAACGTTTTAAAGAAAACATATAATGTAGAATACAAATATTGTTTAGATGATTTAGTTCCAATTTATGAAAAAGCTTTGCAGAAAATATTCATGACGCAAGGAGAAGACGATTTAGAAACAGCATCATGGATTTATGTGCAAAAACCCGATCTACAATTTAATAAATTTCATAAACACTCGCACATTATACCATCACCTAAATTTTGCACCGTAACATATTTTGATGTACCACAAGATGGCGGAGAGTTTTGTTTTAAGTATCAGGGTGAAGAATATATAATAGATGTGAAAGAGGATTTATTGTATCTGTTTCCAAATTGGTTAGAACATAAACCAATGCCGCACAACGGAGAAGAAACACGAATTTGCTTGAATGTAGATTTTTACACAAAGAATAAATTTTTATTTAGAGAGTTCGATCACTACTGGTAATATGGCACAAATAGATTTTCCAAACAGTCCTATTAATAACCAGACCGTTGTAGTCAATGGTGTGACGTACACCTATGACAGTGCAAAAAATAGGTGGAATAGAACTGTCAGTATTGGTGGGGGTGGCGGAGGCGGAGCATCGGTCACGGTAGGTACGACTGCGCCAGCTTCTCCGAGCAATGGAGATCTGTGGTTTGATTCAACTGATTTGTTATTGTACATGTATTATGCCGATGGATCTTCGAATCAATGGGTACAAGTCATACCATCGGGTACATCTATTTCAGCAGGCGCAAATCCTCCAACTAATGCAGATTCAGGAGATTTATGGTTTGATCCCGCTGATTTAATATTGTACGTTAATTATAATGATGGAAGTTCGACTCAGTGGGTAAAAGTTGTACCTGGAGGTGGCAGTAGTAGTAGTGCTAACACACTCAGCTTATCTGACTTTAGTGTTACACAAAATCCTGCTTCAAGCACAGGAACACTATCATATAATAATACAACAGGCGTTTTTACTTATACACCACCAGATCTGACCTCATTTCTTACATCAGTAACCTATAGTCAAGTTGCAAATACGCCGACGAATCTAAGCCAATTTGTTAATGATAGTGGATTTATAACTGGTTATACAGTTACAGCAAATGATGTGATTCAATATGAAGCCAATTTAACAATTGATTACACACAACTGACGAATACACCCACTGATGTAGATGATTATATTAGGGCATATCGGTATCAAGGTGCTCTGACTATAAATACTGGTACGAAGAGATTTTATTTACACGACAGTTATACATTGTCGAGTATCTATGCTTATGTAGATACTGCTCCGGTAGGAGCTGCTATTAATTTAACTGCAAGAAAAAACGGTGTCGCTCTACAGAATTTTTCGATAGCAGACGGTAATAATGCAGGTGCTACAACGAGTTTATCACACTCATTTGTAGCTGGAGATTATGTAACTGTAGACATCACACAAATAGGATCAACAACAGCAGGCGATAACTTATACGTTGTGTTTGTATTTAGGTAATAAATATGGCTCAGATAGATTTTACAAAAGAAATAACTCAAGTCGATGAAAATGGAAATACTGCAGTTGTAGCAGTCAGTCATCGTGCTACATTAGATAATGGTGTAGCAGAAGTTTTTATCGTTAACGAAGATGACAGTCTCGATTCAATTCGATATCAACCATGGAAACCAAACGGAGATGGTAGTCGTTCAGATTGGGTCGATATTAATGATGTCGTCGACTGGTTCCAAAATACCGATTAGGAAAAAAACATGGCTAAGGTAAGAGATACTACTAAAGGTTGGGGTACTGAAAACGAAGGTACCACGATGGTGATTGAAAGCCCAAATCCAAATCATACGCGGATTTGGATTGAAGGCGATGGTCATGATAAGACTACGCTAGCACCAATTTTTGGTTCGTTTATGCATCTTCGCAAAGATATGGACAAAAACCAAGCACGTCAGTATCAAAACTCTCCAAATCGATATTATGCTGTTGATAATGCCATGACTTTTAGATCTGGTTGTGGCCCAAATACAATGGCTTTATCGAAGTCAACGACATATAGTCCACAAACAACATTCACTTATCAAAATAGCAGACATAATAATGTAGATTATTGGCCAATGTTGTCAATGGATCCGACTGTTATTTCATCTCCAATGAGAAGAGTGACTAATCCAAGCACAAATATATCCGTAGATTTTTGGTTAAACATGACGAATTGGTACAATTGGTATCGAGTCATGGCATGGTATAATACAAATGGAGAGTGGGACCAATATCAACCAACACACGAGCATACATATGATGGTCAAGGTAGTTCAAGCGAAATTTATCATCCCATCATGCCAACTATATGGGAAGCAGGTACAGATTGGATTTCTCTTATTACTAAACAAACTCGATACGACAGTTATGTAGCAAGACCAACTTGGGGCATAGGCAGAAATAAAGGTGCAGAATTTATCACAACGAATCATAATTATAATACCACTCAAAGAACACCATATGTCATACAATTTTGTGGTAAATCTGACGTTGATGGTAAAGCGATATACTTGTATAATAATCAAGACAATGATTATCAGCAATATATAACTAAACATAATGCAGCTAGTAATAATACAACTGATTTGCACTATTTTAGTGCTGCGCCGACAGCAGCTGGTACAAATGCTGGCGGCATAAGAACAACTACTGTTATTAGCAAAGTTGCTAAATACTCGTCTTCTTTCTTCGATGATCCGACTAGTGCAGGAAATACTTGTGCTTATATTCCATATTTTGATACAAATCTAGATTATCATCCATTCTTATTGCAATGGGACAAAACATCAGACACATTTACTCGCAGTTCTGATATTACTATTACCGGAAATACATCGTCATCGCATATTACAAATATGAGAGGAGACGTTGGTGACTTGACTGGTCATGCTTTGACAGGATGGAACGAGACTTTCGTAAGTAATGGTTCTCGATATCTGACATTGATGATGTTAACTGGCCATCATCAAGAAAACGATCAGAACTCGCAAGGCAGAACATTTATAACATATACTATGAATCCAGCTGATCCAAAACAATTGACATATCACAGTACAACAACGATTCCTAAAACTCCAAAAGCAGCAGTCTTTTTGAATGATGCGAAGACACTAATGGGAGTTATTAGTTATGCTGCTACTTATTTCTATACTTGGAATAATACTACAGGTTGGGATTTAGCAAGCACAGTCAATGAAAATATTACTTCGTTAGGCAGAGATTCAACAGATAGAATATGGGCTACGGCAGTAGGCACAGAAGGTGATTATGGTGATCTTCATATTCTTACACCTTCATTGCCTATCAAAGTAGAAATTACTCCAGCAAGTAGTTCATATAATTATACTGGAAGTAATATCAATTCTACTGTAGGCATTAGCGCGTATAATATTGCGGGCGCAAGAATTGCAACTACTATTGATCTATCAATCGAGGGTAGTACAATGACCTTTTCAGGAGGAGCTACGACTACTAGTATTACTACATCCACCAGTGCTGACACAAATGTAAGTATAATCATCACCGGGGCAGGGGTGAGTGATATAGTTGCTGATGTGAGCATTTAAAAGGCGCCACATGGGCAGATTATCAGTCAGAGCTAATAGTGCTACTACTCAAAAAAATAGAATACAAAAAAAGAGTATTAGTGTAGGAAGTACTACTACCGAATGGCCTTCATTTGGTGGTTTGACTACTAATCTATCTGGCGCTAGATTAGGAATTATTTCCGGAACTTTATCAGCAGCAACTCCATCAAATGTATTATCTTCTAATATATCCAATTTGATTGCTTCCTATGAAGGAAGTACTTTTTCTGGAACAACATGGACAGATGATGTTGGAACATATAATACAAGTGCATATAGAGGTACACCATCTATATCTTCTACTACACTCAATGGATATGATATACTAGAAGGTACAACAGCAGACGGTTTACAATTTCCAACTGCGATACTACCCACAACTTTTACACTCTTTCATGTGGCAAGATATAATGGAACCGAAAGAAGAATATTTGATGGTATAACCAAAAATTGGTTAAATGGATTTTGGAATGGTCTCGCTGGCGTTGCGTATCATAATGGTTGGTTGATGTCTGGAGGAGATCGAGCAGATCATGAAGGAACAAATTGGGTCATATCTTCGAGCCAAGATGGTTTATACAGATCGAACGGTATTCAAAGAAGTACTGGAGTAGGAGGAAATACTAACGATCAATTGAGTATTAATTATGGTGTTCAAGTAGCAACAGAAACTTCAGATTGGCAGTGTGCTGAAGTGATAGTATTTGATAAAGAATTGTCTGCGACAGAAATAGATGATGTAGAACAATATCTTTCTTACAAATATAATTTGCCATTAAATGGTACAGTTGCAACATCTTGGCCATATGGTGGAACTTATGGTTCTCCAGCAAATAATCAAATATTTGATACAATTACAACTTCGCTGACATCCGCTAATACACCTACATATTCATTTGGGAAAACTATTAGTATTAGATCAACACGTGTGCCGGTGAGTGAAACAACTATTTCAAGAACTAACAAAAAAATATTTTCGTATAATTCTACAGATCAATTTAATTTACAAGCACTGCGCGTTGCTGCTGGAGAAACTGTTGATTATACAAAAGCTAGAGCAATCATTTCAGATGTTTCTGGCGGTGGCGGTGCACCAGCAGATCCCGAAAGTTGGGAATAAGTATAAATATAAAGATCCCAGGGATAATATATGGCCGCATACAATTTTCCAAATAGTCCAAGCGATGGCGATACAGTCGTAGTTAATGGTGTAACTTACACCTATAACGCTACTAAAAATGCTTGGAAAGATGGAGCTGCTTCATCAAGCGGCTCTTCGGCTTTTGTTATTGTCAGTAATACAGCACCGACTACACCTGGAGATGGAGATTTATGGTTTGATACAGCTAACAACGAGTTGTACGTCTATATCGATTCATCAAATACCTGGGCAGATTCTGCTACATTCACACAAATAGATTACGTAACTAAAGTCGGTTACAATCTATCGAATCCTTTAGATACAAATGCTATTGTACTCGATGCTGGTAGCGCTGTAACACAAGCGACATATTACGGTGATGTGATCGATAAAACAGCAAATAATCTTGTTGTTCTCGATATATCTAATCGAGCTTTTTGGGGTAACACAAACGGATCACATTTTGGTGATGTTTACGATGTTGTAGGCAATGCTATCATCATCGATACTGATGGAGGCACTCTCAACTCACCAATCTTTTACGGCGAAGTCGATGGTTCTCTTGTAGGTGATACGACCGTATCAGGTCATTTTACTCCT
>Ga0222718_10001761_pt1 | contig 20146 bp, 19 predicted proteins | sample C33_27DmetaG_FD_165045 | JGI IMG/M metagenome (GOLD analysis project Ga0222718, IMG submission 165045) | Estuarine water microbial communities from San Francisco Bay, California, United States - C33_27D | ecosystem: Environmental > Aquatic > Marine > Unclassified | place: USA: California... | reverse complement strand
TGCATTTATTTTCCGTATAGTGAAAAGCTATAGGGGGCGGTTAGTAGGACTTGACCGCTTGCCGATACGCAGCGCACCTCTACAGAGCCTCGACCAGGGAATTTCTGAAAATACAGGTCTTATCTTGACATCCCTTAAAGGAAGATCTATACTGTGTTTACAGACTTATATTCAAAATTACTTTAGTTTTTATTGTTAAAAAATTTTTTATGAGAAAAAATGGAAAAATACAAGTACGGGCCTTTAGTTTATATAACTATAAATAATACAGAAGAAGATGGTAATTTTTATTGGGCGGGAGAAACCCCTGTAGGATATGACAATTTAGGTATACCTATAGATTCAAAAGGTGATCAATGTTTGCCTATTAATTGTCCCTTACACCCTCATCATGTTCCTACTAAGTATATTAAGAACGAAGTACTTAATGAAGATATTCCAGACTATACAAGCTTTAAGCCATGGTTTGATGATCATTTCTTAGTAGTAACAGATTATCAATTAAAAAAATATGTGCTTAGATGGTATTCTTTAAGACAGAATAAATTTAAAAGCGAAAATTATAGAAAGTTATTAACTGAAAAGCTTTCTATAGATGAAATGATAGATCGTATATGGCCAGACGAACCGACATCTTAAATTATTTAGTAACTCTTCTTTCTAAGATTAGGACTCGTGATTTAAATTCAGCTAACGCTGTTGCACAAGTGACAGAGGGTGTAGTTACAAACGCTACTTTAGATTTTGAAGGTATATTTTATGACTCTGCTACAGTTACTATTGAAGATCCTGGCAAAGTACAAGCAAATGCAATAGCTGTATTAAGTGGTGATTCGGTATCTTCAGTTACAGTTGATCAGCCTGGTGGTATATATCAGCGTTTAATACAACTTCTTACTCAGCTTGGTGGGCTATTATTAACCCAGTCTGGTGATTCTATTGTACAAGAACAAGAAGACTTACCTACTGTTATCTTTTCTCCAGCCCCAAAAATTACAGCTAATGTTATACCTTCTATAGTATCAGGAAACATAGTATTTTCAGTTGACGAAGGTGGGGGAGATTATATTAGTAATCCAAATATCACTTTGCAAGCCACAAGAGCATCTACCAGCTTTGTTACTGACCCTGTAAAGTTTGGGTCTCACGCGTGGAGTGTAAACTCTTCTGAAAATAAGCCTTTTAGTGTTCCTGCAGCTGACTACGGTGTTTTAAGCTTCTGGGTCTGGCCAAACTCAGAGATAGAGACTGGATATATACCTTTTATGAGGGTAGGAGGTGACCAGCATAATGGTGTTGTACTCTTTATTCAGAAATATTTAGGAAATTTACGGTTTGGAATGACTCTTGAAGAAGAACCTGCAAATACTCAAAACTCATCTGTAGCAGGACTTACTGCTAACTCTTGGAACTTTGTATCTTATCAAGTTCAAAATGCAGGAGGAAATAGAGAAAACATCTTTGTTAATGTAGGGGGATCAGGGGCAGGTAGATCAGGTGTTCAAGGTTATAAACTTGTTGATGATAACGTTCAGATTTTAGCCTCTTCAAGTGCTGAAGGTAAAATTTATCTTGATGATATGTATTGGTATGATAGGGCTACTCCTCTGTTCCCTATCCCTACAACTGCTAATGCTGCGGGGGCTCTTTCATATCTCTATGAAAACTTTGATTCACCTTCCGATGTGGCACTCTCTCTTAGTACAAATGCCGCTATCTCTTCTAATACTGTTGTAGCTGTATCTTCGATCAATAACGATTTTACTTTTACTTCTGCAACTGTAACCTCTGTCGAAGCTCCAACACTTAATATTGCTGCACAAGGAGTAGCAACGGTTAATTCGGGCTTCTCGATTACATCGATCGCAGTCACAAATGGCGGACGTGGGTATGTCGAACCGCCGAGCATTACAATTCGTGAACCTGACCGTGCACTTGACCCTGCTACCGGTACTGTGCGTGTATCACGCGGAGTTGTAGAAAGTATTGATATCACTCTTGGCTCACAACAATATTCGTTTACACCTAACATTTCGATAACTCCTTCTAGTGTCATCTTTAATACATCAGCAGCTCAAGTGTTTAGACAGCAAAAGTATTTAGACGAGATCAATGATTTTCCAACAATTACACTAAGCGGAAACCCACGTGAAGATCTGTTGCAAACGCAATCTGGACAACCTTTTCATTCTATGACACAATCAATACGTGGATATGTAAACACTGGATATGAACTCGACTCACTGCATGAATCAGAGAACTTAGCTCGTGATATTGAGACAGTAATTGATCGTTACGCAGACATGGCTTCGAACTTAGGAGTTGAACGAGCGCAGGTACGTGCATTTAACACTGATGAAGGCTTACTCACACCGTATGGGCTTTGTGAGCTTGAGGTGGAAATACTATATAATGAGGAAAACAGCTAATGCCGACAAGACGCACACAAATTCTTGACGCGTTGAAGAATCATCTTGTTGCAAACACTGATGTAGAGGATGGCAACTGTCAACGGTTTTGGGTATACTTACATGAGATAAACGACTTTCCGTTTATTGCGTTTTTACCTCGTAGCGAGTCTCGACAACATCTTGGAGCTAATCGGAAACTAGCGATTATTACAGTACTTATTCGAGCGTATATCTACGAAGGAGACAATCCACAGACAGAGGCTGAAGACTTTGGATTTACTGTAGAACAGGCAGTTGACTCGTTCTCACGAAGTGAGACAGCGCTTAGCTTTAGTGTAAGTGAAGCACGAGTTATCCAGTTCCGCACTGACGAAGGACTTTTTAAGCCTTATGGCCTAGCAGACTTAGAAGTAGAAATTTTATATGAGGTAAGCAATGACATCTAATAATGTAACAACTAGCGTAGACGCGCTGAACCGCACACTTGAAGCACCAGCTTTAGACCCTGTAGTACTGGCGCTCGCCAACGATTATCTATCCGGTAAAGGCGTAGGCGAAATCGCTGATGAGTATGGTATCACTGAAGATCGAGTGACAGCGGTAATTGAGAAAAAAGAAGTGAAAAACTATATAGATTCAGTTTTCGCCACGCAAGGATATCTTAATCGTATTAAGCGCATCAACTTAATCAATCAAGTGATAGATCAAAAAATACAAGAAGCGGTAGAGACAGGCATCTACTCTAAGAAAGATTTACTCGACTGGATGAAGCATTTACAAGAAGTAGAAACAGCTCTTAAACCAAAGCAGAGTGGACCTGCAGTAGCTGTTCAAATTAACAACTATGATAAACTAATGAAAGATTTAATGGAGTGATTCTTATAGCTGGAGATTCTTATTCAGATTCTTCTTTTTCAAGTCCAACTTGTAAAATGGGAAACAGCGAGCCGTACTCGTGGGTTAATTTGTTATCTCAACATTATAACACCCGGTGTGTAGCTCAATCAGGATGCTCAAATTATGATATAGTCTCACAAATTAGCAGAAGCAAGCACTACGATTTTTTAATTGTGAATGTATCTAATATTACTCGTACAGCACGGAAGTCTCCTTATCGTGTTAAAGATAATACACTTCCAGAGCTTCAAGCAAATTTGAAAATAGCGAGCAGTTTAGGTAAAAGAAGCGCTACTCTCTGTTGGACGCCTTTTCCTGGGTATGAAGGCTTACCAGGAGTCCATTTTATTCCTCTCGAAAAGCATAACGAACTGTATAATCAAAGTGTTCAAACAAGATGTACACAAAATCATATGGACCGAGAGGGGCATGCGCTTTTATACGAGTGGATGTTAAAGCATTTAAATTCAAAAGGATATATTAATGAATAGTAAATTTTCCATTGGAGTTGTTATTGCAATTGTGTTACAGGTTAGCGCATTTGTGTGGTGGACGGCTCAACAAGCACAAACAATTGACCAACTCAATATTCAAGTGAGCGAACTTACATCACGCATGGCGATTGAAGATTCAATCAATCTCCGCAACAGTATTGAACGTATAGATGCGATGGTTTTAGAGCATGATGAGTATCTTGATGAGATCTATTATGTCATTAATGATTTGATAGAGTTTGCACGTTTTACAGAGAATCGCTGGGCAGACGTCTACGGCACTGACAACACCTATGAACGCAAGTTTGGAACTAAATGAAAATTGGAATAATTCAAGCTCTTGATAAAAACAATGTTTCACTGTACGAAAAGAAGTATTTTTGGCAACCTTGTATGCAGAGTGTGAGCGAGTGGGCTGAAAGACGTGGTTATGGATATCATTTTTATGACTCTCCTGTCTTGCCTGAAGCACAAAATGCGTTGAACGTTCATTGGGGAGATAACGCAAAAACACGAGAGAATCAATTTAACAAGTTTGCCTGGATGCAAGACCAAGTAGATAACTACGATATGCTTTGTTGGATAGATTCAGATGTATATGTATGGGGTTCTCCAACAAACATCTTTGACATTTCGATCTCCTCTCAAACACAATTTTCTGCCTTATACTATAAACGAATTTTAAATGATAATTACTCATGGAAACGAGTAAACTTATCAATGTTTTGGGCTCCAAGTTCTTTGATTGTAGAGACTGCAGATTGGATGACTGCAATGATTAATAATCCTGAGCAGCGAGGTGCATACTATACAACTTTTTTAATGTGTTGTCAGAAGCTTAACATAGACTTTACTGAAGAGATAGCTTTTAGTGCTTGGTACTATGAAAACAAAGATCGTTGTTATTTGCATGATATAACCTCTGGTAGTGATGAATGGTGTGTGACACCAAGAGTATGTGGCTATGTTTCACATAAAGATACCTTTAATCATTTTGCTGGTATAGATAAATTTAGAGATAAGCAACGTTTTGATGCTTATCGAGCGTATTTAGCTTATGAAGAAGGAAGAGACCAATGGATAAAATGATGAATGAGTGGGTAAAATTAATCCATTATCATGATGCAAACTGCACATGTTGGACTGAGAGACAAAAAAATGCGTCGGCGCTTCGCGCAAAGTATGAAAACGATGGCACATTTCCGATTGACAATTTCAAGGCACATGATAGAATAAAAAACTAAGGAGAATTTAATGAGTGGACAACCTCGTGATGATAAAAATGCACCAATCCCTGTAATGTCACTTAGACCTGCTACAGGACAACAAATTAGTATAGGTAGTTCTTCTCAACGTTCTACAGAATTTGCTCCGTCAACTCGTGTAATTACAGTTTTTGCGACAAAAAACATTTTTGTCGAACTCGGCAACTCTTCAGTAACTGCTAACTTAACAACCTCACATTTTTTAGGAGCTAATATTCCTTATGACTTATCCCTAGGAGATGATACTATATCTTCTGAAACTTTTAAGTTTCTTGCAGCTATTAGGGCAGGATCAGAAGACGCTACTCTCTTCATCAGTGAGAGAGAGTAAATGTCGTCACTTTCTGTAGGTCGTCTCGCCCTACGACTTTCTACTATACGTCGTGCTTTTGCTGATGTACCTGACGTACCTGTAGGTATAATCACTGATTTACTTATAACTCAAGACAATAATTTAATTTCCCTTAATCAATCTCCAGGAGATGTTCTTGCTCTTACTCAAGATGTTCAAGACTTTGCTTTTGTTACCTTACAAAACGGAGATATATTAATAGATCAAGACGATAATATTTTGATTACTCAGCAATACGTATCATCATAAATTATATTTTTGACATTCTCTGCTGTATATGATTAAATATACAAAATAGGCGAACACTGTAAAGGATATTCATGGCAAACGTAAAAATTACTGATTTAACAGAAATCGCCGCAGTTGACGTTGTTAACGTAGATGTCGTGCCAATTGTTGATGTTAATCTAGATGAGACCAAAAAAGTTTCTCTTGCAAATGTTGTTTCTGATATATCCAGCGCTAACGACTTTGCTACATACTCCCAATTAAATGCTAATATTAATGTTGTTTCAGCGAATACAGTAGCTGTTGAGACTCGACGCACAGCTAACTTAACAGTAGCTATTAGTGCCGATGCGGGTGATAATTTTAATGTATTGTTAGGCAATACAATTAACTACGCAGGTAATACAGGTATTACTACTTCTGTTTCAGAGAACAGAATTAATGTTGATTTTAATATCAACGAACTTACTCATAATGCTAATGCTGTTTCTTCAGATTTTGTAGCATATTATGACGTAGATCATCAAAATATTTCAAAGTCTACAATAGCTGAACTAGCCATTCAAGGAGTTCAAGGTACGGACGGCACTAATGGTACTCAAGGTACTGACGGAGCTAACGGATCTCAAGGCACTACAGGCACTCAAGGAACTGATGGGGCAACAGGTACGCAAGGTACAGACGGTGCAACAGGCGCTCAAGGAACTGATGGTACTCAAGGTACTACTGGAACTCAAGGAACTACAGGTACGCAAGGTACAGACGGAACTACTGGTGCTCAGGGTACCGATGGTACGCAAGGTACTGATGGAGAAGATGGTAACTTTGGTGGTGCTACTTTTGACTATACCTTTGACACTTCTACAGATGATTCAGATCCTGGTCAAGGTAAATTAAGATTTAATAATGGTAACATATCTTCTGCCGCAACCATGTTTATTAACGATGCTGATGATAATGGTACAGATATTCAATCATTTTTACGTACAATTGATGATAGCACAAGTACGATCAAAGGACATGTTAGAGTATCTAATAGACTAAACTCTGATGACTTTACTCTACTTCAAATTACAGGAACTAATGTCGAGGCTACAGGCTATCATAAAGTAACTGTTGGCTATTTGTCGGGTGCTACTTCTTTTTCTAATTTAGAAGACATTATAGTAACTTTTGCTAGAACTGGTACAAAAGGCGACACAGGCGCTCAAGGTACAGACGGTACTACTGGATCTCAAGGAGCGACAGGCACTCAAGGAACTGACGGGACTACAGGTGCTCAAGGTACAGACGGTACAACAGGTACACAAGGTACTGATGGTACACAAGGTACCGATGGTACACAGGGAACTACAGGAACTCAGGGCACAGATGGACAAGACGGCACCCAAGGTACAGACGGTACAACAGGTACTCAAGGTACAGACGGTACTACTGGAACTCAAGGAGCTACTGGTACCCAAGGTACGGACGGTACGACGGGGGCTCAAGGTACTGATGGTACTAACGGTTCTCAAGGTACTGATGGTACTCAAGGAACTACTGGTACTCAAGGTACTGATGGTACAACAGGAGCTCAAGGTACTGATGGTAATAACGGATCTCAAGGCGCTCAAGGAACTCAAGGATTATTAGGCTCACAAGGAGCTACTGGTACCCAAGGTACTGATGGTACAACAGGTGCTCAAGGTACAGATGGCACTACAGGTGCTCAAGGTGCTACCGGCGATACAGGCTCTACTGGGTCTCAAGGCACTACTGGCACCCAAGGTACAGATGGTACACAAGGTACAGATGGAACAACAGGATCACAAGGTACTCAAGGATTAGTAGGATCTCAAGGCACTAACGGTACTCAAGGAATTACAGGCACACAAGGAACTATAGGATCACAAGGTGTTGATGGTAGTGACGGAGCTCAAGGTACTGACGGTACACAAGGTACTGACGGTACTCAAGGAACTGAGGGAAATTTCGGTGGAGCTACTTTTCATTACCAGTTTTTAACAAACACAGATCCTAATAATGATCCTGGTACTGGTAACTTACAATTTAATAATACTAATATTCAATCTGCTAACTTGCTTAGTATTGATGATACTGATGAGAATGGCGATGACATACAGTCATTCCTTAGAACAATTGATGACTCTACTAGCACTATAAAGGGTCACTTTAGAATTTCAAATAAAACTGATGCTTCTGACTTTGCTATTTTTACTATAGCAAGTGTGGCAGAAGTTACTGGTTATTTTAAAGTTACTTGTTCATATGTTTCAGGCCCAACTTCTGCTTTTACAAATGCTGAAGAGCTTATTATTACCTTTGCAAGAACAGGTGATAAGGGAGACACAGGTACACAGGGTACTGATGGTACTACTGGGGCACAAGGTACAACAGGAGATACTGGCACTCAGGGAGCAACAGGGACTCAGGGTACTGACGGTACTACTGGAGCACAAGGTACTGATGGTACTCAAGGTACAACAGGTACTCAAGGCACAACAGGTGATACAGGATCAACTGGTACGCAAGGAGCTACAGGCACACAAGGTACTGACGGTACGACAGGGTCACAAGGTACAGACGGTACTCAAGGAACTGACGGTACAACAGGCTCTCAAGGAACTGACGGTACATCAGGAGCTCAAGGTACTGATGGTACTAACGGTTCTCAAGGTACTACAGGAGCACAAGGAGCTACTGGTACTCAAGGCACTGAAGGTATTAGTACTTATGGTATTTCTTATGATTTTGACAGTTCTACTACTGAAGCTGATCCAGGTTCAGGTGATTTTAGATTCAGTATTGATTGGACTTCAGGAAGCCCAGGAAATGCATATGAAGCCTATGTAAGTGAAACTGATAACTCTTCTACAGGAGTTGGACCACTTTTAGATACACTAACTGATTCTTCAAATACTAATAAAGCATTAGTTGTTCTTTATAAAAAAGATGCTCCCACAGTAAATGCTAAGTTTTATGTGACTGGACAGACTGATAATGGTGCTTGGCGAACTTTAGCCATTGAATATATTGATAGAGATAATTGGGCATCTATAAGCAATGGTGATGAAGTCTTTATGACAATCTCTATTATTGGTGACGAGGGTTCACAAGGAGCTACAGGCGCACAAGGTACTACAGGTACTACAGGTGCTCAAGGAACTGACGGTACAACAGGAGCTCAAGGTACTGACGGCACAACCGGCTCTCAAGGTGCTACAGGTACACAAGGCACCACAGGTAATACTGGATCGCAAGGTACTGATGGTACAACAGGTTCACAAGGAACTACTGGTGAAACAGGCTCTACTGGTTCACAGGGAGCTACAGGCGCACAAGGAACTAACGGTACACAAGGTACCACAGGCACACAAGGTACTGATGGTACTACCGGCGCACAAGGTACTCAAGGTACAACAGGTGATACAGGATCTACTGGCTCGCAAGGTACTCAAGGTACTACTGGTAATACTGGTAATACTGGTTCTCAAGGTACTACTGGTAATACTGGATCACAGGGCACAACAGGTAATACTGGATCACAAGGTACTACTGGAACACAGGGCACGACAGGTAACACTGGTTCTCAAGGTACTACTGGTAATACTGGCTCTCAGGGTACTGATGGTACTCAAGGAACTGAAGGTAACTTTGGTGGAGCTACGTTTAACTATAACTTTGATACTGCTACAGATGATTCTGATCCTGGATCTGGCGATCTAAAATTTAATAATGCTAATATTCAAAGTTCTAGCATAATGATCATAGACGATCAAGATACTAACGGTGATGATATACAATCATTCCTTAGAACAATTGATGATTCTACTAGCACTATAAAAGGTCATTTTAGAGTCTCTAATAAAACCGACGCTTCAGATTTTGCTATATTTACTATCTCAAGTATAACTGAGGAAACTGGATATTTTAAAGTTAACTGTTCTTATGTCTCAGGACCTACAAGCTCTTTTACAAATGCTGAAGAACTTATAATCACCTTCGCTAGAACTGGTGACAAAGGTGATACAGGTAACACAGGGTCTCAAGGAACTACAGGTAACACAGGTAATACAGGATCTCAAGGTACAACAGGAACTACAGGTTCTCAAGGTACAACTGGTAATACAGGAAATACTGGTTCTCAAGGAGCTACAGGTTCTCAAGGTACACAAGGCACACAAGGCACTACTGGTAATACAGGAAATACTGGATCTCAAGGTACACAAGGTACTCAGGGTACTACTGGAAATACTGGTTCTCAAGGAGCTACAGGTACACAAGGAACTACTGGCAATACTGGCTCTCAAGGTACAACAGGAACTACAGGTTCTCAAGGTACTACTGGTACTGATGGTACAACAGGCTCTCAAGGTGCTACTGGATCTCAAGGTACTACTGGAAATACAGGCAACACTGGATCACAAGGTACTACTGGTGCTACTGGATCTCAAGGTACAACTGGAAATACAGGATCTACTGGCTCGCAAGGTACTCAAGGTACACAAGGGGTTCAAGGAAATCAAGGGTTATTTGGTGGAAATACTATACAATCTCAATATAGTACTAACACTGATACCTCTTCAGCAGCAAATGGACAGTTTAGACTCAACAATACAACTCTCTCGTCTGCTACTGTACTAACAATAGCAGGTATTCAGGATAGCATTGATATAAAGCCGCTTTTACGTACTCTTGATGATAGTTCTAGCACTGTAAAAACCACTGTCAGAATTCAAGAATTTGATAATGCAAATGTTTTTGCAGTTTTTCAGATAACTTCAGTTACTGAGAGCAATGGTGATTTTCAATGTGATGTTACTTATGTAGATGATAACGGAACATTTGTTAACATCCATACCATGAATCTTAGTTTTTCTCGAACTGGAGATAAAGGTGATACAGGTACACAAGGTACAACTGGTAACACAGGATCTCAAGGTACTACTGGTACGCAAGGCACAACGGGAGCTACTGGATCTCAAGGAACAACTGGTGCTACAGGGTCACAAGGTACTACTGGTACTACTGGTACTCAAGGTACAACAGGTGCTACTGGATCTCAAGGAACAACTGGTGCTACAGGGTCACAAGGTACTACTGGTACTACTGGTACACAAGGAACAACTGGAGCTACAGGTACTCAAGGAACAACAGGCGCTACTGGTTCTCAGGGCACGACTGGTAATACTGGTTCACAAGGTACTCAAGGTATACAAGGTACAAGCTTTGATACAACGGGTGACAAAACACTTGTTGGAAATTTAACTTTAAGGTCAGATGATGGAGGCAGCGCACAAGATCCAACATTAGACCTATATCGCAATAGTTCCTCACCGGCTGATTCTGATATAATAGGTCAAATTTTATTCAGTGGTGAAGATTCAGGAGGCACTAAAACTACTTATGCACAACTTGCTAGTGGTATAACAGATATAACTAACGGCACTGAAGATGGAGATCTGGATTTACGAGTGATGTCTGCAGGTAGTATCTCTAATAGAATTTCAATTAGGGGAAATGCCACAACACGTTTTCTCGGTAAAGATGTTGAATTAGGTCCAAATATTAATTTAATATTTGAAGGTTCATCAGAAGACAGTAACGAAACTACTATAACAGCTACTAACCCCACCGCAGACCGCACTATTACATTGCCTGATGCTACAGGAACTGTCGCTCTTACCTCAGACTTACCCACCAATCAAGACTTTGGATTAGTAACAGGCGCAGTTGATGGTTCTGAAGATTATGGAAGCGTCGCGTGATAAAATTTAAAATTATAATAAGGAGTGTCAATAATGGCAACACAAGTACAATTTAGAAGGGGAAGTCGTGCTCAGAATGATGCTTTCACTGGCGCTGCTGGTGAGATTTCTGTCGATACTGATGGTAATAATCTACGAGTACATGATGGTTCTACCGCTGGTGGTATCCCACAAATGCCTACAGGAACTATACTAGCTTATGGCTCTATAACCGTACCAGATGGTTATCTACGCTGTAATGATGCAGCCGTAAGCAGGACCACTTATGCAGCACTGTTTGCAATAATTGGAACTACATATGGAGTGGGAGATGGATCTACAACATTCAATGTTCCAGACCTAAGAGACAGAGCGCCCCATGGTAGAGACACATTTACTATTGGAACTACCACTACAGCAAAAGTAGATGCTTCTGGTCAATTTGCTTCCGCTTCAGGAAGTGCTTCACCTGTTTTAACTAATGTAACAGTTGCTGCTACAGCTAAAGACTCTTCAACTACTGCAGTTGTATCTGATGTTAACGATTCTGGACACACTCATACTATCACCTATCCAGGAACCGCAGTAGAGTTTATGATAAAGACATAACATGACTGATAATATACGTGAACTTGACCAAATACAGACTGAACTTGATCGATTACATGAACGTTCTCAAGGTAATAAGGCGACTATATCTGCACATGAAGCTGTGTGCGAGGAACGTTATGTTCAAATTATGAATTCTATGACTACAATGCACGAAGAGCTACAGATTCTGCATAAAAAAGTAGATGACGTGTCTGATCTTGCTACTCAAGGCCGTACATCTCTAAAAACTCTACTCTGGATAGGCGGAGTAGTTGCAGGTGTTATTACCCTTTTAACAATGATTATAAATGTATTTCCTCGATGAGTTTTTTTAGACTAAATGTAGATAAACTATTAACTAAACTTCCACACCCTGTAACATTTAATGAGTCTCAGTGTGAGATGATTGAAGGGCTTAATAACAATCGTTTCTTTGTTCATATAGCAGCTCGTCGTACTGGTAAGTCTTATGCCGCTGCTATACTAGCGTTTGCTAAGCTACTTGAGCCTGGTCAACAGGTAATGGTTGTAGCCCCTAATTTTTCACTATCATCTATTATCTGGGATTATGTAACTGATTTAATAAAACAACTTGAAATAGAAGTAGAGCGTTTTAATCAAAAAGATAAAGTTGTTAGACTAATAAATGGATCTGTTTTTAGGCTTCTTTCAGCTAATAACCGTGACTCTCTTGTTGGCCGTGCTGCAAACCTACTTATAGTAGATGAAGCTGCTATTATACCTAATGAAGAATATTTTACTCGTGATTTACGTCCTGCACTTTCGACTTTTAAAGACTCTCGTTGTTTATGGATATCAACTCCTCGTGGAAAGGGTAACTACCTATATACCTACTATCTGCGTGGACAAGACGGTGAGTATGAAGATTGGGGATCGTGTGTCCACACCTGGAGATCTAATCCTTTACTTTCTGAGAAAGATATAGGAGAAGCACGAAAAGCTGTTTCTCGCGCACTATTTGCTCAAGAGTATGAATGTGAGTGGACAACGACTGAGACCCAAATATTTGAAGCCTTAGATGAAGCAAAACATCTTGGAGAATTTGTAGGGGAACGCTTCTCTGAGGTAATTGGAGGTCTTGACGTAGGGTACAGAGATGAGAATGTTTTTGTTGTGATTGGTTATGATGGGCAAGCATATTATTTGCTAGATGAGTATGTATCAAAAGAATCTACTACATCAGAACTTGCCTCAGCTATTCAAGAAAAGATGGATGAGTGGAATATTGACTCTATTTATATAGACTCAGCTGCTCAACAAGTTAAAGCTGACTTTGCTTATGATTATGATATATATTGTGAAAATGCTATCAAGTCAGTAAACGACGGTATAAACTTTTTACAAGTTCTTATAGAGCAAGATAATATATATTTTGATACTCTTGGAGCGTCACATACTTTTTCTGCTATGAGTTCTTATAAGTGGAACCCTAATACAGAAACACCTAAACCTGTGCATGATTGGGCATCTCATCCTTGTGACGCAGTTAGATATGCAATATATACACACTCTAAGATGAGTAATATTTCAATTTATGCCTGATCTTAGAGTCATAGTATTAAATTATAAACGACAAGAGAATGTTTTAAAAATTGTTCAGGCCCTTAGCCTGTATTTTCCTGTTACTGTTATTAACAATAATCCTAATAAAAGTTTTCCCTATCTTGGTCAGCCTATAGAAGTAATTAATAATGATGAAAATTTTATGTGTATGGAGCGTTGGGTTCGATGTTTTGAGTATAACGAAGAATATAAGTTAGTTTTAGATGATGATATACTTCCTTCCCTTTCTATTATCGAACGAATGAAATCGTTTAATGATCCAATTGTAGGAATCTATGGTAAATCAGAAGTAGAGTCCGCTACCTCTTACTCTGAGTTAGAAGATCACTGGTGCGTAGATAAAAATGTTGACTTTTTAGTAGGTAGTGCGGTACTAGTAAAGCAGTCTGCTCTAAATACAATACAGTCTTCAATTGAAAAAATTGGATACCCTAAGCGTGGTGATGATATTATTGTAAGCTATTTACTTAAAAAGCAATTTAATTTAAAGAAGTTACGCACTGTAAGCGGAAAAGTCCTAATGCTACCTGAAAGTGATGTGGGATTGAATACAGATCCTTCTCATTTTCTGATGCGTTGGAAAGTAATTGAAAAATTCAAAAATAGTTCTTGGTAAAAATAGAAAATTATCATATGATGAATCAGTTAAAAAGATTACCGATAAAATATATAAGAGATTTTATCAAAAAAGATTATAAATTACGTGATGAATGTTTTATTTGCGGTTCTAAACAGCAACTTGAGCTTCACCACTTACTAAGTGTAAGTGAGCTTTTTAATAATTGGTGTACTAAAAATCGTATAATCGATTTTGACTTAGATCAACTTAAAGCTCACCGTTTTACTTTTTCTCAAGATTGCTCTGAGCAGTTATCTCATGAAAATTTATTTACACTTTGTAGTAATCACCATAAACAACTTCATAGTATTTATGGGCAAACATATTCTAATCATCTAGCACCTAAGATAAAAAACTGGCTAGATATTCAAAGGGCAAAAAATGGCAGATGAAGAATTAAGAGGCGTTAGAAAGTGGGTGGCAGATAGATTAAAACTTAACCCTGCTCAACCCTCTATCGCTTCTTTAGAACCTTATGCATCCCCTGAAAATATTGTTGATTTTGAGCAAGCTTATCGAGAGATTGAAGTTGTTCATCGTTCAATAGATATGATAATTAATGCTTGTGTAGAAATACCTTTAGTAGTTGACGGTCAAAGCCCTGCAAAAAAAGTTAATAAGCTATTAAATATTAAGCCAAATCCTTTTGAAGACAGGGTTCGTTTATTTAGGCGTGCTTTTTTAGATTTTATTTTAGATGGAAACGCATTTTTTTACTATGACGGTACTGACTTGTATTTACTACCTGCTAATGATGTTGAAGTAGTTCCTGATGACCGTACTTTTGTATCTCATTATAATTATTTAGTATCAAATCAAGGATCACAAGACTTTTATGGTTTTGGTGGCGGTAAAAATACTAGGAAGTCAGACTCAATACAATTTTCTCCAGAAGAGATTATTCATGTCATGGCTGAAAACGAGCTTTCAATATTTAGAGGAACCTCAAAGTTAAAACCTATTCTAAAACTTATGGAACTTTATCATTACATGATCAAGTTTCAACGTCAGTTTTTTAAAAATAATGCGTTACCAGGTTTTGTATTAACAACAGATAATATTTTATCTCAAAGAGTTAAGCAACGTCTTTTAGAAGCTTGGAAGTCTACGTATACTACTATATTTGATGGAGCTAGAAATCCCGCAATATTAGACGGTGGACTTAAGATAGATTCTTTCTCAACTGTGAATTTTGATCAACTAGATTTTGAAGATTCCATAGAAAGAATTCAACAAGATATGGCAAAAGCTCTTGGTGTTCCTTACGTACTATTGAAGTCAGGTAATAATGCTAATATCGATGCTAATCAGAAGTTATTCTATCTTCACACTGTTTTACCTATATTGACTCAATTCTGTTCTGCATTTGCTCATTTTTTCAATAACGGAGTTAATATATACCCTGAAAGACTTTCGGTACCTGCGTTACAACCTGATAATAGAACTCAGGCGATCTACTATTCAACTCTCGTAAATACAGGAATTATAACCCCAAATGAAGCTCGTGAAGGATTAAGATTTCCAAAATTAGATAATAATGATAACATAAGAGTACCACAGAATATCACTGGTAGTGCGACTGATGCTACCCAAGGTGGAAGACCTCCAAGCGAGGAAACACTAAATGAGGAAGATAATAATGGATAAAACCTTATATTTAAATAGCTCCTTTGAAAGTAAAGCTTTTAAGAAAGGCTCAAAATCTCTCAACATAGCTGGATATGCAAATACAACTGTAAAAGACCGAGCAGGTGATGTTGTAACTGCAGAAGCATGGGCTAAAGGTGTAGAAAACTTTAGACGCAATCCAGTATTGCTTTATCAACATAAGCATGACTGCCCTATTGGTAAAGTTGAAAAGATTCAAGTCGATAAAAAAGGACTTTATGTAGAAGGAATGATATCAGAAGCTGCTGAAAAAACACACGGCGTCCAAACTCTTGTTAGAGATGGTGCATTAAAAAGTTTTTCTGTAGGCTTCAGAGTAAAAGACGGAAAATATAATAGAGATGATGATTCAATGCTTATCACTGATGTTGAACTACTTGAAATTTCAGTAGTATCAGTGCCTTGTAATCAAGATTCCCTGTTCTCAATTCGTAAAAGCTTTGAATCTGATAAAGATTATAATGAATTTGTAAACACACTTGAAGAAGTATCAAGTGAAGAAATTAAGATGATGCGTAGTATAAAGGCTGGAATCACCGATGTACACGATGGACATTATCACACCGTTGAAATGGAAGAAAATGGAAACGGAGTTACTACATACGCATCGCATATGTCCAACCATGCACACAAAGTTGTAAATGGCGTTGTACTAGAGGCTGAGGGTCATACTCATGCTATTACTATGATGGGTGTTCCAATTCATAATATGGAGGAAGAAGACGTTGTAAGTGAACGTCCTTTATCTCCGTCAGAGGAGGATGCAATGTCTCAAGATAAGAATGACATTGTTGAAGAAACTAAAGAAGAATCTGTAGCCGTCGAAGAAACAGTAGAAAAAGATACTGTTGAGGTTGTTGCAGAAAAATCTGAGGAGGATTCAGCAGAACTTGACACTAAAGCAACTGTCGAAGAAAGTATTGATGATATGGAAAAGGAAGATTTAGATAATGATCTAGAGATTCGTGATCCTAATGAGTCTATTCCTATGGTAAACTTGCTATCAGCAAATCCAGAGGGACTTCAGCATGGTGACTTAGTTAATTACGACCAAAAAATGTTTAGGGTAACTAAATTAGCAACTGCCCAATCACCAATCTTTAAATTTTTAGAGATTGACGCAGACGGTAAAGAAAGTGATAATGTTCTTAATGTGAATGCAGATGAACTATCACAAACCAATACCGAAATTAATTCAAAGAGTGAAGACGAAGTTTTTAACGAAAGTCTGACTAAAGAGCTTCACAATATTTCTGATAAGGAGAAAGACAAAATGGCTGATCAAGTCGTAGATACGATCGATCTAGAATCTGTTCAAAAAGAAGCAGCATCTGAGATCAAAAAAGAAGCTACTCCAGTAGTAGAAGTGTCTGAGCCTCAAGTTGCAGAACTGGTAGAAAAAGCCGGTGAAGCTATTATAACAGAGTCAGACGCAAAAGAAAAATCTGATTACACTCCTCGCGAAAGCGAGCAGGTAAGTGAGTTAAAATCTCAAATCGCTAAATACCAAGATGAGGTTAATGCACTTCAGCGTTCTAAAATGCATTATCAAGAATCATCACGTAACCAGCAGCAGTACTCTGAAAAAGAGCAAGCTAATGCTGTTATGTTAGCAAAAATGCTTAATAGAAGAGACGTATTTGACACAAAATATGGTTCTCGTATGAAAGCAGTGACAACTGTTGATCAATTCTTGAGCAACTTTTCACAAAACATTTATACAGAGATGGAACAGCAGTTAATAATTGCTCCAATGTTCAATCGCGTTTCTGTAGATGCTAGAAACTTTAGAGTACCAGTAGCAGATGAAGATACAGACGGTGATGTAGCACAGTTTGCATCAGGAACATTTGCAACAGGTATTGCAGATACAACCCGTGTTCCAACTACAAACCAGAACACAATTTCATCTGTAGACTTTACTCCACACAAGTTCATGGCTACAACACACCTTGCAAAAGACGAAGAGGAAGATGTAGTTCTTCCATTGTTGGACTTCCTACGTGCAGCAGCAACTCGTCGATTAGCTCGTGCTATTGATAAGTCAATCTTACGTGGAACAGGTGCTTTAAGTGGATTTACAGCATCACCTACAAATGCAATTACCCCAGGTACAGGCTATGCTTCTGTTATTGAGGGAATCACAAATCTAGCTTCAGACGTTTCACTTTCTGTAGCTACAGGTTCCGCAAACGATAAAGCAGATCCATCTGATATTGCAGCAGCTCGTAGTGCCATAGGTAAATACGGTCTTCAGCTTGGTAACGATCTTGTATATGTTACTTCAATTGAAGGTTATAATAACCTTGTAACAACTTCAGACTTCCAGACTGTAGATAAGTTCGGACCTAACGCAACATATCTAACTGGTTCAGTTGGTGCTGTATACGGTATTCCAATTGCTATCTCTGAGTTCCTAGATAATGTAGGATCAACAGGAAATCATGTCGGAGTCTTATTGTATAAGCCTGGATTTATGATCGCAGAACGTCGCGGTATTGAAATCGAGAGCGAGTACGAACCACGCCAGCAGGTCACTGCAATGTACATGTCAACACGTATTGACTTCAAAGCATTGACCACAAACGCAAGCTCAGCATTAGATACTTCAAAGTATTCATATGCATGTGTAGTTGACGCAGGTTAATAAAAGATTACATCTTTGGTTAACACAGGGGGAGGCGGACATCGTCTCCCCTTTTATCATTCAAAAGGAGAATTATTATGGTAGATTTACCAGATCATATAAAAAATTTAGAAGAAGCACGTGCTTATCTACTTAGACATGGGTACAGTGTTGATGTAGCTAATGAAGAGTTATCAAACTGGACTCCTTCAGGCGTTGAAGTAGTACAACCTACTCCTGAGCCTACACCTGAGCCTGAGCTCGAAATTGAAGAAGATGACGAGGAAGACGAAGAGTGGGACGAAGAAGACGAAGAGTGGGATGACGAAGAAGAAGAAGACGACGACGATGAAGAAGAAGACGAAGAATAAAATTTTTAAGGCAGGTGTTCCATGGTTGATAGATTACAAGAAAATTTAGGTAAATATCCTTATATAGATTTAGCGCAAGTAAAAGACTACTTATCTATTTCTAGCACTACAGCAGATGCTAGACTAGCTAATATAATAAGTTATGCAACAGGAGTTGTAGAGCATTATATAAGCCAAGAAGTTTTAGCTAATGATTATGTAGAGGTTTTTGATGGAGGGAAGTCTTCCGTAATGGTAAGCAGACTACCTTTATCTAATGTATATTCTGTATCTGAATATAATGGTCAAGAAGACCATGTTCTTGATGATCCAACAACAATAGGAACACCTGTCCGTACTTCTACTGATTCTCTATCTTTAAGCTTTAAAAACGATGCACATCTTAACGGTAAGATTAAAAAATTTGGTAAGTCTTCTTTGGAGCTTGCTACTGCTGATTATGTCTTAGGCACTCCTGTGACTGATCAGCTAAAATTTGAAGAAGGTGATTTTACCATTGAGATGTTTATTAGAGTTGATGAAGCGACTCTACAAGATAATGTAATATTTTCAATTAATACAGACTCTTCAAATTACATGGAGTTTAAATTAGCAAATCAAAGAGGTTTAGCATTTGAGGCAAATATTGCGGGAACAACAACAATAGTACAAGGTGCGAACACAGATATCGAGACTCAACAATTTGCAAAACGTAGATGGGCACATGTAGCAGTTACGAGAGATTTAGAAAACGAAAAACTTTATTTACATTATAACGGAAACGTTATTTCAGATACATCTTTTGCGCTCGATAATTTAACTTTTACTTCTAACGTAGAAATTGGAAGCACTTTTAAAGGATATATAGACGAGGTGCGCGTATCAGAAAAGGCAAAATATACAGCCGATTTTACAAATATTAGTCAGAGATTTAGGCCTGATAATGATACTGCGCTTTTAATTCACTTTGATGGAAGAAATAATCAAACTATAGCTCAAGACGTACACAATGCTATAAACGAGTTTAATTTTTCTCGTGATATGGGCGAGGTTACACGAGATACTGGAGGTGCAGGAACGCGTGGTACCTATCCTACAAGTAGAACCTCTTATCCAGCACTAACACTTGCAGGTCCTCCTGCATTTCAGCCTTTTCCTTCAGGGGTGCGTGTGGAGTATAGAGCGGGATACGAATCTAGTGAAGTTCCACAAGATATTCAACTTGCTACTCTTGATTTTATTAAATTGATATATAAACAAGATCAAGAGAAAAAAGGATTCTCATTTGAGGGTGAACGTGGTGATAACTTC
>Ga0222718_10001760_pt1 | contig 20148 bp, 20 predicted proteins | sample C33_27DmetaG_FD_165045 | JGI IMG/M metagenome (GOLD analysis project Ga0222718, IMG submission 165045) | Estuarine water microbial communities from San Francisco Bay, California, United States - C33_27D | ecosystem: Environmental > Aquatic > Marine > Unclassified | place: USA: California... | reverse complement strand
TGATTACATATTCATAACATTAGAGCATCGGGTAGTTTCATTCGAGGAACAAACGGAAAAACAGATGGCTTAGTCCCAATGCTTCGTGTATACAATACAACAGCTAGATATGTAAACCAGTCTGGAAAACGAAATGGTAGTTTTGCTATTTATCTGGAACCATGGCATGCAGATATTATTGATTTTCTTGATTTAAAGAAAAATCATGGAGATGAAGAAATGAGAGCAAGAGATCTATTTTATGCTCTTTGGACACCAGACTTGTTTATGCAGCGTGTCAAAGAAAATGGTACTTGGACTCTTATGTGTCCAGATGAATGTCCAGGATTATCTGATGTTTATGGTGATATGTTTGATGAATTATATATGAAATATGAGAGTGAAAATAAGGGTCGAAAAACCATCAAGGCTCGCGATTTATGGTTTAAAATTATGGATAGTCAAATGGAAACAGGTACACCTTATCTACTTTACAAAGACGCTGCAAACAAAAAATCAAATCAAAAAAATCTAGGTACTATAAAATCATCCAATTTATGCACAGAGATTATAGAATATAGTGATGATAAAGAAACCGCTGTTTGTAATTTAGCAAGTATATCCTTGTCTAACTTCGTGAAAAATGACAAGACTTTTGATTATGGTAAATTACACGAGGTTTCCAAAGTTGTCACTGAAAATCTAAACAAAGTCATCGATATCAATTTTTATCCAACTGAAAAAACAAAAACAAGTAATATGCGTCACCGTCCTATTGGCATTGGTGTACAAGGTTTAGCAGATGTATTTGCTTTAATGAATATACCATTTCATAGTGATAATGCAAAGGTTGTAAATAAACTTATATTTGAAACGATTTATCATGGTGCACTTGAACAGTCTATGGAAATTGCTAAAGAACGTTCTATAACACTACTTCCATTAAATGAACATGACGATTTTTCTGATAATCTAGATATTGAACAACATGTAAAACTATCATATATGTTAAATGAATATGAAAAGCATATGTTATCTAAGTCTCATCGTGGTGCTTATAGTTCATTTGATGGTTCCCCAATTAGCAAAGGTGTGTTCCAATTTGATATGTGGAATGTTACACCTTCCGATAGATATGATTGGTCAATATTAAAGGAATCAATCATAAAATATGGTATTCGAAACTCCCTTTTATTAGCACCCATGCCTACTGCGAGTACAGCTCAAATATTAGGAAATAATGAATGTTTTGAACCATTTACTAGTAATATATATACTAGAAGAACTATTGCTGGTGAGTTTATCATGGTAAATAAATATTTAATGCGTGAATTGATTGATTTGAAAATATGGAGTGAAGATATTAAGAATAATATTATCGCTAATAATGGTAGTATCCAACAAATTCAAGTAATACCAAAAGAAGTAAGGGATAAATATAAAATTGTTTGGGAAATACCTATGAAACATGTAATTGATATGGCAAAGGATAGAGGGGCGTTTATTTGTCAAAGCCAGAGTCTTAATTTGTGGGTCGAAGAACCAAATTATAAAATATTGACTTCAATGCATTTTTATTCCTGGGAATCTGGATTAAAAACAGGTATGTATTATTTAAGACGCAAAGCTAGACATCAAGCCCAACAATTCACAGTTGAACCAACGAAAAAAAATGCTCAAGAAGATGAGCAAGAACCCGAAATATGTGAAATGTGCTCAGCTTAACCAAATATTCGTTTAACTGAGAGCTTCTTTCATCATCATTTGAATCGTTCTATTTTTTTCATAAATATCAATATTCATTTCCATTTTACAAAAGCATCGCATACAAATGAGAATATCGACTAGCGCATTGTGTGTGTTTTTTGGTTCTGTGTTAAACAAATAGACATACAATTCACTTAGTTTTGGATACTTTAAATATTTGTCCCCATTTGGCCAACTTCTTTCGATTTTACATAGATTAATACTATTTTTCATTGTGCAATAAGTATCGGCAATATTCATTTTTATTTTGTTTCTAATTCCTTCTACCATAATCATTCTCTTATCAAATGATACATTGTGGGCTATTATCAGGTCCACTTTATCGGCATGTTTATTGAATTTTTCCAATGCTTCTACAATTGTAATACCATTTCTCAACTGCTCGCTTGTTATATTATGAACCTTTACACTTTCGGGTTCCATTATTACTGTATTAGGTATATTTATATAATCATCTTCTAGTCCAACCAATTCATTATGCTCAGTGTCGTATACTATATAAGACAATTGAACTATATGAGGCCATACATTTGTCTTATAGATTGATGCATTTTTTTCGGTGGGCAATCCACTAGTTTCTGTGTCAAATACTAGAACCTTCATTCTTTTTTGATATAGTTTGTTTACTTATCCTATATAATTACCATAAACTTCAATTTTTTAAAATAATTGAAGTTTATTTTCTTTGAAACACATATTCAAATATTACCGTAATATAAGCCATCATAATGGCACAAGCACAACAACAAATATTCAAATCATTTGCTTATGTATCACCTGTTGTGTCAACTAATGAAACATCATGTAGCAAAACCATTCCTAGTTGTAAAGATTTGCGAAAATTAAATTTACAAATAGAAAAAAATAAAAAGAATGAAGAACGTGCTAGTAAATTAAAAGATGAATATATTAAAAAATTAGAACGAATTATAAAACAAAATAGCCAGTATACTGAAATATCTATAGTCGACAATATTACTTTATTTAAAAATGAACTTAACGAATTAAAAAATAATACTTATTATAATTATACTGATAAAAACACATTTGAGGATACAATATTACATATTATTACTTGGTTCAAAGACTACACTTCAAAAATATCATTTAAGACATTTGAAGGAATTATTGATACTTTGTTATTTGAAAAGCATAGTCGATATTTAATTAAAAATATTATTGACAATCCTCTTGATTTAATCCAAATTCAACATTCTCCTATTAAATTTACTCAGGCATATCGTATTCTAAAGGAATTAAATATTCCATTCACAGATGAACTATTAGTGCAAAAATGGTCAATATTTGCATTACAAGATAATAATGGTAGTTTTTACAAAATTAAAAGTCATCCTGACTCAAAAAATAAATACAAGGAAAATTTCGATAGACCATTTAAGCAAGGTTGGTATTATTTACTTCGTAAGTTTTGTGAAGAGAATGAAATATTGGATACAAAATATAATACTTATCTTAATATATTAAATGGGTTACTTATTGAGCATAAAACATATAAATATTTATATGGCATTAAAGAATTTGTAGAAATTGAAAAGGAGATTGGAGATAAATTATTAAATATGTATTATGATAATAATAATAATAATGAAACAATTGATGAAAATGAATTCGACCAATTTATTAAAGACTTTGAAAAGAATAAATCGTCTAGTGATAAATCATTTAAATTAACTGGTGAGCAAATCACGGCTATTAAATATTCAGTTATATATAACTTATGTAATATTACTGGTCCACCTGGTACAGGTAAAAGCACTATAACCGAGGCAACTATCGAATGGTTTAATAGGAAAAGCGATATTAGCGGATTCGCATATAATATAAGTTTAATGGCTCCTACTGGTAAAGCCCTTAAAGGATTAACAGATAAATGTAAAAATATTAGAACTAATAATATTTGTGGAACATTACATAAATGTCTATTAAATACATTTCCGAAAATTGAAAAGGAAATCGACGATTGTGATAATGATAGTGACAAAAAATACCCTCAATACATTAATAAAATTATAGTTGACGAAACTTCTATGGTAAATATATTCATGTTTAATAAACTATTAAAGGCTTGTGAATATTTTGATAACTGTAGTCTTGTATTATGTGGTGATATAAACCAATTACCACCTGTTGGAAATGGTAGGCCATTTGAGTCAATTATTAATTCGGAGTTAATTAATACTGTTTATTTAACGGAGATTAAACGACAAGATACGGGAAAGTTAAAAGATTGCATCATTAAAATTAATAAAAAAAAATTGTCAATTCGTGATTTTGATAACAATTCAACAATATTTACAGAACACGATTTTAACGATAACAATAAAACAATTAAGATTTGTAAAGATATAGTTAATAAATATGGAAAGGAAAATGTTGTATTCATTACACCAGAAAATAATAAAGCACCTGGTGTATTTGAAATGAATAAACTATTACAGAATTATGTATATAATTATGACAATCATTATGCGCATGGGTTTTTTAAAGAAGGTGATTATGTCATGCGAACTGAGAATAAATACGACGATGATGTTATTCGTGTAAATGGTGATACCGGTAAAATGTTCTTTAAAGAAATACTTAAAAATAATCCAAAGACAAATAAATATTATAGGGAAAATGTAGCTATGGTGTATTACGATGATGAACAAACACCAATGGAAGAGGTGCCTGTATGTGACATCAAAGATAAATTCACATTAAATTACTGTAATACCGTTCATAAATATCAAGGTAGTCAGAAAGATGTCGTTGTTTTTATAGCTTCATCTGTTCATAGTAGTCTATCATGGGGAACAAATCGTTTAAAACTAGCCTATACGGCTATATCTCGGGCAGCAAAAAATCTTATTGTGCTTGGTGATAAAAAAACCTTCTTTGATATTCAAAATTGTAAAGATGAACCATTTGTGACTAGTTTTATGAAGGAGTTTAATGAATACGATTTTGAATAGGTTGTTTGTTTTACATATATTTATTTACTTTTAACTATACTGTTTACATGGTCCATATGATTTGCGATGCCACTGACTAATTCCATTATTTTTTATTCCCTCCATATGAAGAGCCGTTCCATAACCCTTATTTTTGTCAAGATGATATAATTCTTTCAATTCAGGATGTTCTTCACACAATTCCAATATATATTTATCACGCTCTGTTTTGGCCAATATAGATGCTGCCGCAATAGAACAGTACTTATTATCACCCCCCTTGATACATGTATATGGTACTTGTAAATATTCATCATTTTTGAAAGTCATGTATGGTTTAAAGTCGTTACCATCTACCAATAGGAAATATTTTAATTTATCATTACCATAATAATCGTCTTCCAATTTGGCATCACAAGATGAGATGGTATTTTTTATACTTTGATGCATGCTATTTAGCACCGCTTGTCGAATATTTATATTATCAATAGTTTTTTCATCATTGTAAGTAACACTCCAAGCAATTGCATTGTCCCTTATGTATTGTGCTACTTCATTTATTTTTTTTTCACTTGTAAATTTCTTACTGTCTTTTAAATCATGGTATTTAAAGGTATCATCTTTAGGTAAAATAACGGCCGCAGTATATACGCGTCCAAATAAGGGTCCGCGACCAGCTTCATCTACCCCAATCTCATGAGTATATTCTCCATTGTTATAGAAGTGTGTTAGTGGTTCTTGCTTAATTCTGGGCATTTCTTATTATTAGTTTGTTATAATGAATATATCCAGTATATTCATTTCAATTTTTATGTTTTTAAATTTTCTACAACTATATTATATAATGAAACTTCAAAAGATACATTTATTTCTCATATTGTTATTAGGTCTAATATTATGTGGATGTTTAGGCGGACGAAGTTACATGGAAGGTATGGAATCACAAACATCTACTGATAATCAAGATAGTGCCACTACTGAATCTGCTTTACCTGAAGGTGTCCCGCAGTCTCAAATTCCACCTGGACAACAAGATATGTATATTTTAAAATCGGAAATTGTTCCACCTGTTTGCCCAATTTGCCCCCAAGCAGCCGTTTGTCCTAGACAAGAAAAATGTCAACCATGTCCTCCATGTGCCAGGTGCCCAGAACCTGCATTTGAATGTAAAAAGGTGCCAAACTATTCTAGCTCCAATAACAATTATTTACCTCGTCCCGTTATGTCTGATTTTAGTCAATTTGGAATGTAATTAAATATTATTTAATAAAATTATATTAAATAATATGCTATTAGGGTATAAAAAATCGGAACCACGGATTATTATACAACCTTTAACCAAAGAAAAACTGAAATTAATCCATGAATTATTTATTAAGGAAAAACGAGTTCAAAGAAACCCATGGGTTTAATGTTTTCTTGTTTTTCTTCTTTTTGTTTTCTTTGTCTTTTTAGATTTTTTGGCTTTCTTAGATTTCTTCGCTTTCTTTGATTTTCTTGTTCTTTTTCCTCCTGAGGCAATTTGAATATTAACATCACCATAATAAGGGTTTAAAGCGCGTTGAATAGTTGTTTGTACATCTACAGTTCTACCTATCATTGAATCAATAGCATTACAAATAGCTTGTTGAACAGTCTCAGTTGTTGTAGTAACTTTCTCACTTGCAGACGAAACTGCTGTTTTAGATTGATTTATTATATTTTGAATCTCAGCCATTTTTGTTTGTAATTTGTCTCGTTTGATTCTCATAGAACGAGTTATTGTTCCTGGAGCATCTTTCAAAGTATCATATGTCTGTTCTAATTGAGTATATATGTTTTGTAATTCATCTAATGCACTATTTTCAGTTCCAGTGTATCTTCCTAAAGCTACAAATGGAGCTATATTAGCTCCTACCTTCAAGATACTTCCCGTTGCACGTGCGGTAGAAGGTATTGCCATTGCTACTGCACTAGCACTAGTGCCTGCAACATCAATCGCAGATACACCAAGTTGATATGCTACTAAGCTTGATGCTTGTACTATCTTATAAACAGCAATAATACTATGATATATTGCTGTATCTAAACCAAACGCGCTCATAAATCTTAATAAAGCATCATATCCTGTTGCTGCTACTGATGCAGTAGCTACACTAACAGCCATACCTCCTAAAACTATTGCTGAATTCACAGCTATTTTAACTTTCCAATTCTCTTCACAAATACCACCTCCACTCATTTTACGCCTTTTACGCATTTCACGCATTTCACGCATTTTATTTTTTCGTCCACCTTTAGGGCCTGGTACTTTTCCTTCTCTATTAAAGTATGTTCCTTTTCCTTTTACTAAATCACGGTGATATCCTAGTTCAGAATTAGGATTTGCAGCTATACGATCAGATCTTCGTAAGGTATCAAAGAATGGTTCTTGATTTTCCACGACATTTTTAACAGCTTCCTCTAAGTTTGTTAAAGCCGTCTCTTGACCTTCTGTTAAATTATCCATTATAAAATAAATATATATTATATTTTTTATAAATATTTATTCTTTTGATTTTTTATATTTATTATTCATTTGAAAAGTTTTACACTTATTATCCATTTGAAAAGTTTTACATTTCGATTCTTTTGGGACAATTTTTATTATACATCTTGCTTTTTTTCCATATAAAGGTTCAGTGCAACCCTTTTCTTTTTTATTTTTTTGCGTTTTCTTAAAATGAAACATTTTTGGCTTTTCTTCTGTACATCTAGCCCTAAAATGTTCATAACGTTCCCTCACATCACAATAAGATAACCCAGAATCTTTTCCTAAATTTTTATTAATTCGTTCATGTAACTGATATACATATCTAGAAAAATGATTTCGATCTTTCATACAATTCATAGTTAAAGGAAATGCCCTGTAGTTTTTTTTCAAATTCTCTCTACAATATCTACATGGTAAAACATTAACCAAATTCATCATGAAGTTGCGATAATGTTTTTTTTGTTCCAATGTAGGTTCAACTGGATAATTAAAACTCATCATATGGAGTGAATGCCACAATGCAGGTCCCCATGCATATGTTTGCATGCCGTCTGGGGCACCATAATCTTTTTTGGTAAATACTCTTTTTTTAGTTTTAGTTTTAGTTTTTGAATTACTTTTACTTTTACGAGAGTGCATTTATATTACATTATTTAGAGAAAAAACTTTTCATACAGAACCTTATTCGTTTTTAATTGCGATGTTTAATCTATAATTTAATATATATAATGATGGAATCAATTCAAACCTCCTCGTATAGTTTATTAAGTAGTTCTAAATTTTGGATGATATTAGTGGCAATACTACTGTTTTTATTTGTAGCAGTGTTTGTTTATAATAAATATGTTGTTGGTGTTCTTAGTCCCAATTACATTGCGAACAGGGAATTTCCAGTAGACATGACCGAAGGAGAAAGTGGCGATGGTGAAGGAACTAGCGAAAACAGTGGTTCTGATGTAGAGATAATTATTTTCACGGTAGAATGGTGTCCTCATAGCAAAAAGGCAATGCCTATTTGGGAAGAATTAAAAGAGAAGTACAATGGCAAACAATTTAATGGACATAAACTAACTTTTGTTGAGGTGAATGGAGAAGAAAACCCAGGAATGGCTGACAAATACAAGGTCGAAGGTTATCCAACCATTAAAATGTTAAAGGACAATCAAGTTATTGAATACGATGCAAAACCCAGTGTAGAACACCTAACCGAATTTTTAAACAGTACTTTGGGTTAACTCCTTTTCATACTCAAGAAATATTTCGGCATGGTTTTTACCAGACTTAATTAATTCCATTCTTTTCTCTCTGTCAGTCATATATTCAATCCAGTTTGAAGCCTCTGATATTTTTTCATCACATATACATTTCACTTCATATCTAATGGATCCGGCTTCATCCCTTTTCTGAACATATTTCACTATTTGTTGTACCGAAACCTGCAAATATTGAAACAAATTCATACTCTCACTTGCACGTAATTCATCATGTGTCCATTTATTGCAAATACCTAGTATTTGTTCCTCTGTACATTTTTCATTTAGCAAACATTCGTTTATGGGATAATTATCAAAAAGTCCACCATCAATATAACAATTGTCCTCTATAAAGACAGGTTTACATAATATAGGTACAGCACTCGACATTTCTAAGGCAGTTATTAATGACAAATCAGGATGTGATATATGGTTTAAATCCACTTTTTTAAAAGAATTCATCTCGACTGTGAAAAAATGATGTTCAATCTTTGTAAATTCGTAAAATTCACTAAGTGTAATAGATTCTGATAAATCCTTCGCCGTTAATAAATGCTTCATTATTTCATTCACGATACTGAATTGAAATATACCTTTACTATAATACATTTCAAATATATTATCAGGTTCTATTTTGAATACCTTTTCCCATGGTCGTTTTATAAAATAATCATCTAGTGTATTCCATTCGTATTTTAACGAGAGAATTGCCCCAACGATACCCCCAATAGAGGTACCATATATTGACTTTATATTGTCCATATGTAAAAATTCCTGCTCAAATAAATGTTTTAAAGCACCATAACTTATTAATCCGGTGGGTCCACCTCCATTAATTACTATATGTTCTATCATTAATTATTATAATCGTATATTTTTAAAACTTTTTTTCTGATAAAACATTAATATAGAATTATGAATATATTTACTTTGTCAGACGACGATAATCTTAATGACAAAATCAACCTAGACGATTTGTTCGAGAAGAAGAGAGAAATATCAGAAAATAAGCTCCAACTTTATAATAAAATATTAAATCGTATCCATGAGAGAATAAAACAGACTTCTCGTGTTCAACAAGGGAAAGAACAATTTTGTTGGTATTTAATTCCAGAAATGATGATTGGAATTTCTAGATACAATGTAGGTGAGTGTACTGATTATATTCTTAGGAAATTAAGAGAAAATGATTTTGTAGTGCGTTATACCCATCCAAACCTTGTTTTTATTAGTTGGGCTCATTGGATTCCAGGATATGTAAGACAAGAATATAAAAAACAAACTGGTACCACAATAGATGGATATGGGAATTTAGTGAATTCGAACCCACAAATAGAAAATAGCTCTTCCACAGAACCAGAAAATCCAGATGATATTTTATTTACTAAACACAAGGCGGGTGTGAGTAGTAGTAGTAGTAGTAGTAATAGTAATAGTGCAACAAAAGAATACAATTCAACCAAAAATTACAAGCCAGTTGGTATCTATAATAGTGACATTATGCAAAAGATTCAGGATAAATTTAAATAGCATAATATAATATAATATAATATAATATAGAGGACATGTTGAATAAATTAGTTGTTGAAAACAATAGTAGACAAAATGGTGGTGACAGTAATAATCCGTATGAAAATAGTATACCATTTATAGTATACTATTGTACTATATTGTCTAGATTAGCATATTTTACCAGTAACTGTTTTTTATCCAGTTATTTACAGATAATGAATTTGAAAGTTGGTGAGGGTAATACAAAAACTTTGAATGAGGTAGCGGTGGAAGCTTTTAAATCAAATATGGAGAGTATAAATAATATACCAATTAGAATTACCAATAAGAAACCTTCCGATAAGGTTAGTGGGTTATACATATCTGATATATCGTCAAAAATAAATGACATAACAAAAACGATATACGATAAACCGGAAACATGTATTGATTTTTATAAACAAGACCTAAACGCAACAGAGGGTGTAAATGGAAATGTGGCTTACATATCTATATCTACATCAAATTATGCTGGAACTTATATTTTATATGATACAACAAAACCCACTTGTATGTTTGTGATATTTAGAGGAACATACAGTGCAAAATCTGCTGGTTCTTATACAAAACCAAACAGTCTAATGGGATCTGTATTTGAAAAAATTAATGACAATAACACGTATATTAACCTTGGAGTATTAAAAGGTATACAAAAAATTCTTAATGATGTATATCACACAATATGTGGTAGCATGGTATACTTGTATAACAAATACGCAGTAGACAAAGATGATAAAATAGATGTATATACAACAGGTCATTCACTTGGTGGGGGGTTATGTACATTATTTGCTCGAAAATGGGCAGATCCTGGGCGTCAAAAAATTATTGAAAAACATTATCCTTCTATATTTAATAAATTCAAAAAAGAAGTATATTGTATATCAGTTGCATCCCCTCGCGTATTTGATAAAAACGCCGCCCAGTCGTTTTGCGAAAAATCTACATCAAATACTAAGACAATATATTATTACAGATTAGTAGTTCCGTCCGATCCGGTTACTGGATTATCAAAAGGTGACTATGAACATCCGTGTAGCCATGATGATAACAAACGTAAAGAGGTTAATATAGCATGCTTTACTGCTCGTAAGAAAGCAGGATTAGGTGGTATAGATTATACAACAAATATTGGTTGTCAAGATGTACGACCTGGTCGATTATCGACTATACCAAATCCATTATCACATACAGAATATTTATACATTAATTTTGTAACTGCAGTACCTGTATCCGAATTTTTTTCATCGGCAATGCCATCAAAAGTTAAAACAAAAAACGCAGAAATCCATCGCAACGAGAAAGGAGATACTATGTGTAGAATTATTGTAGGTAGCTATAAAAAGGACGATAAGCCAAAATCATTTGAATTTAAAGATATTTTTTATGATTTAGTTCCCATAAGAGTAATAGAAGAAATTAAGTATGAGAAAAAAGGCATGTTTGGTAAAATAACAAATAATACTGAACACTGGAGTGAAGATGCAAAAATGAATAAAAATTTATTTGATATTATAGAGACCAAATTAAAGGTAATGCCGTTAGACGATTTAAATCCAGTTCAGGCAAACGACGAAAATAAAATATCCAATGATATTCTTACCGAGAATATGGATCAAAATAAAGTAGCAGTCCAAAATGGTGGAACTAAATCTACATATCCTAGAAAAACGAAGAAAACAAGAAAAACGAAGAAAACAAGAAAAACGAAGAAAACAAGAAAAACGAAGAAAACAAGAAAAACGAAGAAAACAAGAAAAACGAAGAAATAATAAACCGAATCTTTTCATCCAATAAACAATAATATTAACAAAACATCCTCGATATTTTGTTAATGTATATTTCAAACATGAATTTCACATAATTCCTCGATAAATAAAACACGCATTTTAACACCTATTTTTATCGCCATAATACAGTGACGGCATTTCTGATTTTTGGATTTCGATAAAAACGAGGATAAAATATTGAATTTACCCTAGACATGTAGGTGATTAAACACTCATATATACAAAATGTTGGTCTTAGAATATGTAGGTACTTCACTACATATGAAGGGGGATATTTCGTCTAAAAAAAGAGCTCTGTATACGATACATGTAGGTAATTTCACTTTTCACTTTTTTTCTATACTTCATTTGACTTTTCAAAAAAACACACAAGAATTTATGTTGATTTTTCAAATATGGAAAATAGAATTGAAAAAAATGTGAAAAAGTGATTTAGACCATAATGCTCTGAATCCATATTTTTTAATTATCCATTTGTTACTGTAAAAATTCAACATTTCTGAGTATAAATTTAGGAGATTTTATGTATAGGATTATATATAGGAATGTTTCCTACATATAAATCTCCAAAAATCTCCTATAAATTTTTTTGTGAAAAATGTGACTATAAATGTAATAAAAATAGTGAATATAGTAAACACTTATCCACAGCTAAACACAAAATCCTACAAAATCCTACATCAAAAGCTGAACCCAAAGTATATTCGTGTATTTGTGGAAAGGAGTATAAGCATTCATCTACATTATATCATCACAAAAAGAAATGTCCATTGTTTAATGGAGACCATATGATCGACCATAATGTAAATAAAGAAAAGGATGAAGTTGTAGTTGGAACAGATGAGACGACTGCCCATAATATAAGTAATTCTGATTTCAAAGAAATATTAGTATTGATGATGAAAGAAAATAAGGAATTTCAAAAATCGTTTCTAGATATAATTCCACATTTACAAAATGGTACAACCAATAGTCATAATACCATTACAAACCACAATACAACAAATAACCAATTTAATATTAATATGTTTTTAAACGAACATTGTAAAAATGCAATGAATTTAACGGATTTTATCAATTCATTACCTATTACAAATGAAACATACGACAATACGATTGAAAATGGCCTTACTAAAACGCTTGCTAATTTAGTAGTTACAGGATTAAATAATATGGACATTGTTGATAGACCAATTCATTGTACAGATCCGTCTAGAAAGATTATGTATGTTAAAGAAAATAATAACTGGGAAAAGGATAATGAACTGATATTTTTATTAAAAGGTATTAAGGAATTATCACTTAAACAAAGGACAATGATTAATAAATGGCAAGATGCAAATAATGGGTGGAATACCGATGAAGGTTTACAATCTAAGATGACAAAATTAATATTTAATTCCATGACAAATATTGAAGATGACCAGAAAGAAACGAATAAAATTGTTAAAGCAATCGGAAAACATACTTATTTAAGCAATGAAATAAAATCAGAATATGTATGATATTTAGACCTTCAAATGTCTAGAACAGTAATGTGTATATTTGAATGTACCATATCTATCAATAATACAATGTATGTAAGAACATTGTATTATTGGTTGTTATAATTTGCTTTGGATAGTGTAGTATCATAATTATCCACATATCTACTAAAAATTAAACCAGGAAGATTGTTTTTGTTGTTGGCCTTGTTGCTGTTGTTGTTGGTCCAATGGTCTACTTGCGTCGAGTGAAATAGTTTCTTCAATTTGGTTCTCTAAATTCTTTATTTGAGCGATACCAGTATCCTTGATTTGTTTCTCAACTATGGATTCAAATATTTTTAGTCCATTGAAGAAGTCACTCTCGCAAGTGGTGTATAATTTAAGAATATTGGTTCTCGTATCTTTCACTAGTTTACTTAATAATTTATTATTTAACTTTGGATTTATTACAATAAGTTTATTATTTGGGTCTTGTGGGTCAACTGTAAAAACAAACAACTGATCTATAATATTAAGTAGGGTATCTTGGTTATTCTTTGTATTTGTCACCATGAGTTTTAAATTCTTCGCATAATCCAAATACAATTGTTCCTTTAATGTACCTGAATATGTTTTTGAAAAGTTGCCATTTTGACATGATTTTGTCTTTTGAAATTCTCGAAGAGGAATTTGAGTAAAACTAGTAATAGTAGATGGCATTTCTTTATTTCCGGTAAAAATGGTATAAAATGTTTGTAAATCTTTCTTATATTCTTTAGTCATTTCAGGTGACATGGAAGTAAATTTACCAGTATTATAATTATATACATCATAGTATAAGGTTTCTAATTCTGGTATACCAGCTTCGTCTAACATAGTTTTTGAAGCTCCATCTTTATCTACATTCATATTACAAAATTTTGTAGATACATCAACTGTTTTACGCTTATTATTCATTTCTAATGCGTTTATTATAGTATTATCCTTCATAAGAGCATTTAATCGATTACTACATAAGTTAGATTTCGACAAAATTGGCTTAGCTCCTTCTGGGATGTCTTTTCTGTGTTCATAATCAACTGATACAGTAGAACCGAACTGGTCCTTCCATGTATATCTAGGATTAATTGTGTGCGCAATAGCATTAAATATATGAAAAATTTGAATATAATATTTGGCAATCCCAATACACATTCTCTTTTTTTTCAAATCACTTTTAACATCCATTTTGCCAATCTTGTTTTTATTAAAATAAGCAACTGTTGCTTTTGTCATAGTATTTGTCTCGACATCTCCTTCTAATCTTTGTTTTAAGAAGTCTATTTCAGTTGTAGTTAAATATTGATTAATTACATCAGAAGTTAAGATCACTAAATTTTTACAGTATTCTTGATTTGTTAGATTTTTTAAATCTTGGAAATTGCTTGATAATATGTAATTTGCAGCAATATAATCTATAGTTGATGATAATGTTTTTTTTATTGGCATTTCTGACGATGATGATTGTCCAGCACCCATGTATATGTTAAATAAATATTAAATTACGATTCATTATTCATCCATGTATATTAAGAATGTCCAATTATAGCACAATCTAATCTTTTACCAGCATGACCAGTAATCAATGAATCATCGTGATTTCCCTTTCCTAAATCATCTTCATCTGCGTGTACAATAATAGACCTGCCAAAGATAGAATATTTTCCATAGAGAGTGAGCTTGTCAGTAGATATATGAGTCTTAATTTCTCCTGTGTCGTTTGCTATTATATTTCCTAAATCGCCAGCATGACTGTTGTTATCTTGTAACCCTCCATGTTTTTTATTATATGGATTCCAATGTCCAGCACATTCAGAACAGTCATTTTTTAATAAGTTTCCTTTTTCATGAATATGAAAACCATGTTTTCCTGGTGTTACATTTTTAATGTGAACATTTATTTTAACAGGCATTTGAGAATTATCTTGATAAAAGGAAACATAACTACCTTTTAATTTTCCTTGAAATACTGCTATACCTTGCATATTAAATATATATATAGAAAATAATAACAAATTTAAGAATTAAGTTAAAAATGACATAATTGTACACATTTGAATATTAAAAATAAAAATTGAATAGTATTAAATCTAGAAAACAGTTTTAAATACATTATGACTGAGAGATTAACTAAGAAGAAGAAAGCTTCTAAATCGAAACAAGAATTATGGACACAAATAGAGAATAATTTCATTGACAAAAAACCGATTGAATGTGTATATCGCAGTGGTGGTCAACGAGAAAATTGCGAACTATGTAAATCTTCAGTAAGGATAACTGAAGATGGGTTTTTAGCTTGTTCAAATCCAAAATGTAGCATTATTTATAAAGATTCTTTAGACCATACAGCTGAATGGAGGTATTATGGCGCAGAAGATACCCATGGTTCCGACCCTACAAGATGTGGTATGCCTGTGAATCCACTTCTTAAGGAATCTTCTTATGGATGTAAGGTGATCTGTCAAGGTTCTACATCATATGAAATGAGAAAAATAAGAAGATATACAGAGTGGCAATCTATGCCATACAAAGAAAAATCACAATATGATGAATTCCAACGTATTACTATAATTGCTCACAATGCGGGGATACCAAAAATTATCATTGATGAGGCATTGCGATATCATAAAAAAATATCTGAACACAAGACATTTAGAGGATTAAATCGTGATGGAATTATTGCAGCGTCCATTTATATTTCATGTAGGACAAATGATTGTCCTAGAACAGCAAAAGAAATTGCTACTATATTTACACTAGATAATACGAGTGCTACCAAGGGTTGTAAAAATGCTACCACTATATTAAACGAGATTGAATCTGAAATGAACAATAATGAAAAAACAACTCTATGTAAAACAAAACCAGAAGACTTCATTGAAAGATATTGTAGTAAATTAAATATTAACAAAGAGCTTACTAAATGCTCCATCTTTGTAGCCATGCGAATTCAAAAAAATAATATAATTCCCGAAAACACTCCTCATTCCATTGCAGCTGGTATTGTGTATTTTATTGCTCAGATGTGTCGTTTAAACATATCAAAACGCGATGTGAATAAAGTAAGTGAAATTAGTGAAGTAACAATCAACAAATGTTTTAAAAAGTTAGAACCAATTCATGATAAATTAATTCCCAAAGCAGTATTGGATAAATATACATAATTAAAATATTTGTATTAACTAGAAGATGCCTCCTAAAATAATATTCATAATTCCCTATCGAGATCGAGTAGAACATAAACATTTTTTTACTATTTACATGAAACATATTTTAGAAGATTATAAGCCCGAAGATTATGAAATCTATTTTTCCCACCAATGTGATAAACGATCATTTAATCGAGGTGCTGTTAAAAATATTGGATTTCTTACTATGAAAGAAAAGTATCCCAACGACTATAAAAATATTTCCTTTGTCTTTCATGATGTAGATACCATGCCTTATAAGAAAAATATGTTACAGTATGAAACAACTAATGGTACAATAAAACATTTTTATGGGTTTAAATATGCATTGGGTGGCATTTTTTCCATTACCGGGGCTGATTTCGAGAAAATAAATGGATTTCCAAATTTATGGGGATGGGCCCAAGAGGATAATTTAATTCAGATACGAGCATTAAAACATAGGTTAAATATAGACAGGAGTGTATTTTTTCCGATTACCTCTCAATCCATTTTACATTTTAACGATGGGTTTCAAAGAAAAATAAATAGAAATGAACTTAAATCGGCAATGAATCCTAATTATCCTTATGGATTAAATGTTATAAGAGATTTGAAGACAACTATTGTAGGCGAATACATTAACATAACAGAATTCTCGTGTGAAAGAGAAGAAATGGTGACAACTAGTGAAATATATGATATTCGAAATGGAAATAAAATTCGTATAGGTAATCGTCGGGGACCAGATAATAATTCAATATTCAATATGAACCGGACAATGAGTAGAAGTAACAAGAAATGATAGTTAGCATGAATAATATGAATAATAAATAATAATAAAGACTTTCATATTATTATTTATATTACAGCTATAATATGAAAATTGGAATATTAATACCATCTACTTCAAAAAATAGAGACTGGACTACAATAGAAGAATCCTATTTGTACAAACATACATTAAAAAGCTTTTTGCTTACTTACGATAAAGAACATATATATGTCTTTTATATTGGAATCGACCGGAATGATACGGTATATGACAACGAAGATAACAAAAATAAACTGAAACGGTTTTGTTCCGTCATGAAAAACACTAGTATTGAATTTCATTATATGGAAAATGTAGCAAAAGGACATTTGACTGTTATGTGGAACCAACTATTTAAAACGGCATATTCCGACGGGTGTGACTATTTTTTTCAATGTGGTGATGATATTGAATTTAAAACGAAGGGTTGGATAAACGATTGTGTACGTACACTTCAACATTCAAATGGAATTGGATTAGTTGGTCCGATTAATAATAATGCACGCATACTAACTCAAAGTTTTGTTTCTCGAAAACATATGGATTTATTTGGATATTATTTTCCTCCTGAAATAATTAATTGGTTTTGCGATGATTGGATTAATCAAGTATATCGAGGTATACAACAGTTTTATCCATTAAAAAAGCATATATGCTTGAATGTAGGTGGACAACCAAGATATGATATAAACAATAAGCAATACCAAAGTGGTGATGACTTCAATAAAAATATCAGTCAAATGCGTACATATTGTGCAACTATCGTTAAACGCGACTTGGAGAGGATTAAAGGTAAAAATATTAAATAACTTCACTTATTTTTTATTTTTAATATATTGTATGATATAAAGTCAATAATATATTATACAATATATGTCAAAACCAAGTAGTTTTTCTTCTATATGTACTTCAAATTGTGCGTTTGAATTAGTGGGATTATTATTATCATTATCACTATTTCATCCGAACGAAAAAATGTTTATTTTGTGTGATACAAAAACAAAAACGATTGTTGACAATATGACACCTCAACCACGATTACAAATTACATGGTTTGTTGAATTGGATAAATACGATGGTATGAATCGTGACATTATGACCAGAAAAGGAATTTGGGGTGAATTTCAAATGGCAAAGGCAACTGTTATTAAATATGCGTTACAAAATACAACAGATACTCTATTTTTAGATAGTGATATAGTAGTTACAGATACAATTGGTGATATAGATTTTTCAAAAGATATTGGTGTTTCACCTCATTACATTAAAAAAGAATATATGGATAAATATGGATTTTATAATGGTGGAATGTTGTGGACTAAAAATAAAAATGTTCCAAATGATTGGATAGAGTTTACAAAAAAATCCCGTTATTTTGACCAAGCATCGATTGAAGATTTGGCAAAAAAATATACAAAATTTGAATTTGGTGAAAATTATAATTTACAATGTTGGCGCCTACTATTGTCTGAAGAAACCCCAGCACAAATAGCAAAAAATGTTACTTGTGTACCGAATGATAAATTATATTATAAAAACAAACCCTTGAAATTTATTCATACTCATTTTTTAGACGCGCGTGTTAAAGATTTTAACAATGTTATTATCCATAATTTAAAAACAGCCAAGTTGTATAAATTATTAGCGATTGTATACAGGATAATTCATAATAAATGGATTTTGAAAATACCCAAACAACCGATTCAAGGATTGGGTAATCATAACAACGACAGTTATAGAGAATTGCCTCTACTAATGAAGCTTCAAAATAAAGATGTGGAGATAAAATACGACGATAAAACAATTCATTGTTGGTTAGAGCCGAATATTTTAACTTATGACCGCCCCACATTAGAATGGTGCAATGAAGAAATTGCGACTAGTTCACTGATGTTACTAGGAAATGGAGATGTTAATGTAGAAGGTCAACAAATAAAAAGCAAAATACCAAACATGAACATTAGTCCGTGGATTTTCTGGCCTAGAAAACCAATGCTTTTGGAGAAAGTTCTTAAAATCAATGGGGTTTTGTCATATGGCGAACGAACCATTGAAAGCATTTTTATAGGCAATTTTGAGAATAGTGTTCAAGAGAAATTTCGTAAGACAAATGCTTCGTGGGAGACTGTTTTAACTGAATATCATTGTACAAAAGGACAGCAACATAAATTCAGTCATGAAGAATATTTGATGAAATTGCGCGGATCGAAATATGGACTATGTTTACGAGGATATGGTTCCAAATGTCATCGTGAAGTGGAATTAATGGCTTTTGGAACGGTTCCTATCGTAACACCAGAAGTCACTGTTTCTTCTTATATGGAACCACTAATTGAAAATACGCATTATATTTCAATCAAGGACCCCACAGAATTGAAAGAAAAACTGGCAAATATTAATGAAGAACAATGGACCAAAATGTCAAAATCATGTTATGAATGGTATCAAAGAAACGTACATAGTAAAAACTGTTGGAAAAATATGATAGAACATATATTGTATAAATAATTCCTTCAATAAATAAATATATAAAATTTATAATATAAAAATGACATCGGTGTAATACTTATAGCCATGGATAAATTATTATTTAATAATGATGATATTAACTATTTTGTAAAAAATATATGGGTAAGTGAGTTTTCAAATAATAATGGTGGAATGGGAGCTCCCGATCTATTTACACTGTGGTTTATATTAAATAAATATAAACCGAAAGTGGTAGTTGAATCCGGTGTATGGAATGGACTATCTACCAAATTAATAAGAAGAACATTACCAGATTGCAAATTAATTTGTTTAGATCCAAGAGATATTCCCGTGAGTGGATATAAAGATGAAGCTGCTAGTACTGAA
>Ga0222718_10001757_pt1 | contig 20161 bp, 44 predicted proteins | sample C33_27DmetaG_FD_165045 | JGI IMG/M metagenome (GOLD analysis project Ga0222718, IMG submission 165045) | Estuarine water microbial communities from San Francisco Bay, California, United States - C33_27D | ecosystem: Environmental > Aquatic > Marine > Unclassified | place: USA: California... | reverse complement strand
TGTTGGTGGTGTTTGGTGGTTAATAGAGTATAAAGCAAACAGAGGTTACTAATGTTAATCGCATTGATTGTTATCACAACATATTTAATTGGTATGTTATTTTATGTAGCGTGGATGGATGACAAAATACATAATCCACCATATATCCCAGAAACAGAAGCAGAAAAACTTGTTCGTAGCATAAAACTACGAATTGCAGATGTCGAGTGGAAGTTCAAAAAATCTATTGGTGAATTAGAATGATGGTCCATGCCTTTATGTTAGTAGTCGTATTAGGCGTTGGCGATGATAGACAGGTACAGCCCAATCCAATGTATTTTTATTCTATAGATCGATGTCAATACTTTGCTAAAGCAATTCCAAAACAATATGGAAACTATAAGCATACATATTTGGTAGATCCAAAAGACAGAATTACGGCTTATTGCAAGCCAGTTTATATGAAAGATAACGAAGGAATTTATAAATGATTGAATCAATATTGGAGAAATAGATGTACGAATATAGATGTGAAATAGTTAAAGTGGTTGATGGCGATACCGTTGATGTCGATATCGATCTTGGTTTTGGCATATGGATGAGAAACGAAAGAGTCAGACTCTATGGTATCGATACTCCTGAATCAAGAACACGCGACCTTGAAGAAAAGAAATACGGCCTAGCGGCAAAAGATTTTCTGAAAAAATGGTTGGATGCAGGTAATATTACTCTCAAAACTCATAAAGACGCTGAAGGAAAGTTTGGCAGAATTCTTGGTGAATTATGGTACAATGAGGTAAATATCAATCAATTGTTGATTGAAGAGCATCATGCTGTAGGTTACCACGGCCAGTCTAAAAATGAAATTGCCGAACAGCATATTGCTAATCGGCAATTTATTAAGTTAGATTAAGTCGTAGGCAGAAGCTGTCGTTTCTTGAACTCTTCGAGTCCAGCCTTTACCAAATGTCTCAAAAGTACTTAAGCTTTCATAGTACTCTTGTCTGTCATTTTGATACTTATCTATAGTGGCTTCAATTCCTTCAACTTGGATATAAGCCTCTATAGATCCTAGTGTCATAGGACCTATGCCACCGTCTACGGTCGCCCCAATAATAGATTGGATAAACTTCGCAGCACGACCGACACCGGCATTGACACCAAAATCAAAAATGCAGAGATCGAGACCGCTAGGTAAACTATCGCCGCGCATTCTGTCCCAGTAATTTTTTCGATAAATTGGTGCAACGTCTTCAAATGTTAGTTCCTTCATGTCTTTGGTGTGCAGATCATTCTCCATACACCATTTCTCATAAACACGTTTAGTCACTCCCATATTGGTTTCTCCTCCAGGATCAGAGGGGTGATTAACGTATCCTCCTTCATGATGAAGAATTAGTTCCAAACACTTATCATAATTTTCAGCAGCCATTATGTATTAGTTCCTTCTTTTTTTGGTGGGTGAAAAGTAGTTTTATTTCCACTAGCTATGATACAAGCTTGCGACGGGCTTGTTACTTCAATAATAGTAAAAGTCCCTGTTTCTGAGTTAACTCCCATGATGATATGCACTTCATTATAGCGGCCATCGCCTCCTATACTCATGCCTTTGCCAGATACAAATGGATCTTCTCCATATTGTTTAGCAATTTTTATAATTTCATCTGGTGTTCCACATTGAATTGGTTTACTAGCCCAATAGACTTGTGGCGTTTCTGATTTATCAGTCTCTTGCGCAAACGAGAGCAGTGGAAAAAGAAATAGTATTGGTAATAGAAATCTCACGCATTAGTCCTCCATACGTTTTTAGCTGGAACCCGAATATAACGCATATTAGTAGCGTTTTTGTCTGGGTTTTCGATTGTTAGGACTACGTTCTTTCCTTTAGCGAAAGCTTTCTGCTGATCAATGATTCTACGAAAAGGATTGAGTTCGTCTCTCATTCGCCGAGTGGCAGAGGCCAGTTTTGGATCTACACTTTTACGTTCACTTTTAGATACCTGGTGTTCTCTTTTTGATTTTCTTTTACCCATTTGTATAAATCTCCTGAATATGGTCTTCAAACGCCTCGACTTTTCCAAGTCTATTAGGCCAATAGATATAATCTTTCTCAGGATTCTTTTTAAGGTTCGTTAAAAGAGGTTGTATTGCATTGTATAGTTTATCAAGCCGATCTTGAGACGCACTTGCCAATTGTTCAGCATCGCTTGCTGAACTTTGAGAAACTCTAACAGCTTCTAGCTCGTCTTCAGTGACAGCTGTAAATCCAAAGTCAAATATATCGCTCATACAGTTATTTATACAAACTCATCTTCTGATTTAATGTTCTTAGCAATGCCATTGCCGTTTTTTGCCAAAAATGAAATCCCCAGCTATCTTCTTCGCAGCGGTCACGAGCAGCAAAACAATTATCAATTCGCTGCTCGTATAATTGTATTTCACGGGTAGACAACATCTGGGTGCCTGTCATAGATATAGACATCAAACTCTCCTGCATTCTTAATTCCACCAACAACGTTTCCACCACGCTCATATGAGACGCGACCTTTGCTTCCTGGCACTTTCATTTTAACAATAGCATTACGACCACGAGCAACAACGCGCTTTTTACGTTTTAGATAGTCTGGATATGTTCCCCAGAAAGCATCAGTCTTATTCATCATAGAAACTGACTCACGCAATGCGCGAAGTTTATCCATATCACCTTTATCTGATGTGACAAAGGTTCCAAGATAAGAATGAGTCCGATTAGGCTTGATATACATTTTCAATCTCCTTAAAGAGGTATTCTACAACATCATCTTGATCAGCTTGGAAGCGAATACCAATACCACCAGCTTGTTCCCAACGCTTGATATTATCAATTTTGTCGTCGATAAGAATGTTGGGCTTACCAGTCAAACGGTTAACAGCATACTTATGCTTATTTGAAGTGAAGATACAACGTTCAACTTCTGGCATAAAGTCATGATCCTGAAGCCATACTCTTTTCCAGTAAGCTGAGTTATTATGATCTCCACGAAGTGGTGAAGAGCAAATGCCCCAGTCACCATCAGTAATATCACGTACATGATTAACAATCATTTTAGAAAGATCAATATCATCATCTTTAAACGTAGGTAACTGGTTAAACCAGTCTGTACCAACAAGATCAGCTAAAGCTTTTTCTTTTTGCTTAATTGACTTCCAATGCGATACATTGTTCTTTTTAGCAAATGCACTAAAGAAGTCGGCAATTACACCATCCATATCTAGAAAAATAGTCATTATATAGCCTCCACTTCATCGAACCCAGTAGGTGCGATAATTACTTGTTTACCATTATTATCAATAAGAATATCACCAACTGAAAGTGAGTGCATGCTTGAATGACGTCTGATAAATGGTTCTGGACCAATGTTACCAATTTGGTAAGCTTCATTGAAATCATCAGCAGCAATATCAGCTACGTGAGTATAATAACCTTTCATTTCAACTGGATCGAAACCTTTAGAGATTCCCATACCATAAGTGAAAGATACGTTAGGGAAGATCGCTTCTTGATCTTGGATTTGATAAACTTTAATCATATTTTTATTCCTTCCTTTTTCCATCTTGTATATATTATAACACGTTTTTATGGAATTGTAAAGGAAAAAGTGCAAAAAAGTTTAGTTGTAAAAGCAACAACTTATAATTTTTTTTCAAATTTTTTATACGGCAAATGATTCGCCACAACCACAGGACGCAGTTGCATTAGGGTTAACTACCTTCAGATAGGAACCACCTAGCTCTGTAACATAGTCTATGGTGCAACCAACTACAAACATTTCTGCAATTGGGTCAATAGCAAGATTAGCAATAGTAGGTTTCTTATCAGTGACATCCCACTCATATTGAAACCCACTACAGCCACCGCCTTTAACGGACAGCCAAACGTTTGGCTGTCCGACTTTTTCTAAGTATTCTTTTGCTGAATCTGTAACTGTAACCATATAGTTATTTATTATTGTAAGGGAATCAACCCTTGATCAGCTAATGGACCATCGGCACCAGAACCAGTTGATTCAATAACGGGTGATTTAAAGCCTGAATTTTGTCCAAACTTTTCAGCTACAGTTGTCGCAAATGGAAAAACTGTAGATGAACCTACAATAGAAATTTGATCTCTTGCGTACGCAGTTGAGGCCGTAGCAATGAGAGCCAGGGCTAAAACTATTTTTTTCATTTTGATTATTTCCTTTTCTGATTGAATAATGAGCAGGTCTCAACATCTGCTCATTATTATTTAATCAAATAACGATTACAGTTGTATTAAAGTTTTATTAAGTTTTACTTCTGAAACCGAATGTTGTAAGATCTACCTTCATGGATAAAGGAAACAGTAGAGTGAGAATAGATTGTTTTTCTCTCTTCTTCATAACGGGTTTCCATTCTACATTGTGGCCCTTTATTTTTATTTCTTTCGGTGTTAAGCACTCCACCGACAAAAGCACCAAGAGCTCCTCCGTTTTTTTCACCCGGAATATTATTACCGATGGCTCCACCAATGATGGCACCTTCAAGAAAGTTTTGAATTTCGGATTTATTATTACCAGTACCTCCATCAAAGCACACTTCGACAGTATATGGTTTTTTGACAATCACTTCTTTATAGTGATCTCGTACTTCTTCAGCTATAGCTGGTGTACAACCAACAGTTGCTAATAGTAACATAGTTGAAATTGTTAAAGCTTTCATTTGTAACTCCTCTTTAAAGCTTGTGCGTAGATCTTATCATTTAGACTAGTGATCTGACGCCTTAACAACTCATTCTCATCTTCAAGTTGTTTAATATATTGGATGACTGTTTCCTTATCACAAAGAGTGGTGCAGCAGATTTCTATATTTTGTTTAGCCTCAGTGGCCAAACATTTTTCTCGTCTCATACTCGTCTCTTGTCTTTAAAAGTAACTCTGTCCAGTTATCTCTATGTTCAATGAATACTTGAGGTTGTTCATTGTCAACAGTTATTAAGGTGACCAATTGTGTAATAGGTTCACCCGTCCTTTCTTCCCACATAATAGCGTAAGCTGCTTCTTGTGTGAAGTAATTTGTAATCCATTCTCTCTTTTTTAGTTTACGTGATGTCTTAAAATCTATAATGCTAAGAATCCCATTAAACTCCCCAATACAATCCACTCGACCAGCAAGCCGTAAGTGATCACTATATAAAGGAACCTCTTGTGCACGTATGTTATTAACGCTAGCGTCAAGAATTGGCTTGAGATCCAAAAAATTTTCAACCACGTTTGGCATAAAATCTTTATCATAATCTTCCTCATTATCTAAATATCGTTCAATAATGCTATGTACAGCGGTGCCGCGATTAGCAGCTCGAGTAGATATGCGATTAGCAGCCTCTTCTCCAACTCGTTGCCTCCACTGTCTAATTGCATCTTCACTAAGTATACTTAGGACGGTTGTGATTGATGGGTACCGAGTACCATTTGGAGTAGTGTAAAGTCTACCCTTATCAGTAGTTTCGGTAAGTAAATCATTGTAGTCCAATTTTGAGTTTAGGTGTTTGAATTTCATTTTCTTTTCGTATAATTTTGTTTGTTTTGCTAAGTAGTCCTAGCTTTGATCTACTTTTCTTTCTGCCGGCTTTTTTATTACTTGGGTCCCAACGAACATATTTGGCCATCGGAGTAACTCCTCATTTTATTTGTAACATTTCCTTTGTCATAATATAGTCCCGAACAAAGTCGGAACGTACAATATCTTCCCAACCAAACTCGATAATAGTAAAATTTTTAAGTTGTTCAATGATACTTAAAAACTTTAGAATACCAGTTCTATCAGACTCTTTTGTAAAATCAGACTGATAATAATCACCACACATTATAAATTTACAGTTCTCACCGACACGAGTGATTATAGAGTCTAATTCATGGAAAGTTAAGTTTTGCATTTCGTCAAGAATAACGATTGCGTTTTGTATTGTCACACCTCTTATAAAAGAAGTTGACATAAACTCAATTGTACCAGACTGCTTTAACTTTGTCCATGCATCAGCGTTTTGAAAAAGCTCTGCACAAATAGATCTATATGGTCCAGTATAAGCATCTTTTTTCTCTTCCTCATCACCAGGAAGATAGCCGATGTCTCTTGTAGGTACAATTGAGCGAACTATCATTACCTTGTCATAAGATAATTCTTTATCAAGAACATCTTCAAGGGCTAATGATAGGGCCATAAAGGTCTTGCCAGTTCCAGCAGATCCGGCAAGGACCAAACTATCTCCAGCTTCATAGGCATTTACTACCTTACGCTGGTTTGCTGTGACTGGTTCAACAACTTCCATGTCTTCCAGTCGTAATTTCAAACTACTCATTTTAGTGTCGATTCATAGTATGTTTACGATGTGTTTGAGCTATTTTAGCTTGCACTTCTCTAAATCCATCATCAACTTTAAGTCTACTACCAGGATTGTGTACCATATTGAGACCGGTAATTACAGACTCTAAGTTGTTCTCTTTCATATAGGCTTCTTTTTCGTCCATCTTTAAGAAATGGTCGAATTCTTCACCCGTGGTCTTGTTCCGAAACCTGTACGTTGGCATTCTCTAATTCCTCAACTCGTTTTTCTAAGGCCTTGATACGTCTGGCCATTTCACTTGGTAGCATGAAGTTAGAGCAAATACCTTGCTTTTCATCTTCTTCACGCATTCTGCGTTTCATATATGCTTCATGTCTTTCCATTTTTATTCCACCATTCTGGCTCAGCCCTTTTAGTCCATACCATTTTGAATCGATTTTGTTTTGTATGATAAAAAGCACGATACGACTTTACTGGATCATCTGGAAACATGCATTCTGGGTTACCTTGCATAGCTAGTTTGAAAGGAGTCATTGGACCTTTTGGAATATTGCGAGGTAAATTTTTGAGTGGCCATAGGTGCACACGCTCGACTTTGTGAGTTTTATGAGGCTCTTTTTCAGTTGCATAACGTCGAGTGTATTCGTGACAGAGAGCTTGTAAGTGTTCCCAATGCCAATCATAATTAGCACTGGATTCCATAGTCCATTTAGTACATGGATGGTTTTCATGAACGTTTGTCATAAGAATCATTTCCATTTCAAGGTCGTCAGCGCCTTCATATAGATCATAATAATTGATCATTCGCTTGCCAGACTTAGATGGTTTCTTAACCAATTTGCCGTCTAGTAAACGATGAGCAGTTGACAGCATTTGAGCTGACTCTGTAATCATTTTGACAACGTGTTTATCACACTGTAATTGAGCTGCCAAAACAGGATCTTCGTCTAGTATAAAAATATTCATTTTTCATTCCTCATAATATAGTATATTATATCACATTTTCAGTGGTTTGTAAACCTTAAACTGCAATGTCCATTTCAACTTCGCTAATTTTAGAATTAAGGTATTCGTATTTTGCTCTAAGCTTATGAACTAATACCGTATCGCCTTTTTTTTCTACTCTTTTCATATAGTGTTTTAACTCTTTGGAATCTCTTTTGAGTCTTTCTATTTGAGAACCGCGCAAATCTTTTCTCCTTCTGTAAAGGTTAGACGATGATAGCGAGATGACGTGCCTCCTGTTTTTTAGAAAAAAAGGCCTGCAAAGAGAGACTCTCCGCAGGCTAAGTTTGAGATGATGTTATAGTTATTATTCATGCTTTTATTTATTCTTTGATCAAATTCGGCCAGGTGTCTTGAACTAACTTTTTAGTTACTCCTTTATAGACACCAATAAGTTTTTTATCTTTCATTTTAACAAAAAGATCTGCGTCTTCTGGCATTATAGTTTCAAGGAGAGAAATAAACATCCTTTCACGTTTTGGAGCCATAATACGATCGCCTTCTCCACCTTTTACAAAATATCTCATTCTTTTCATAGATTGATGTGTATTAGCAGCTCTTACTTCTCCAATATGAGCTGGAGTGTAAGGAGGCGTTCCTTTTGGAAGATTGAATTCTAGTTTTTCATCAAAGGCACCTCGCAAAATAGTCTTCAAAGCAAGAGATTCATACGTTAATAGTACTTTGCTTTTTTCTATTTTGGTGGGAGCTTTAGCCACGAGTTCCAATACTTCGTGGACTGTCATTTTACTTACGTTAGGGTTAGCCATTATTAAAATCCTCAATACATTCAATTAACATTTTACAGCGATTTTTTACAAAATAGTTTAGTATTTTTCCTGCGCCTCTTGGAGGCTGTACTTCAAACTTATTTATAATTTCAGTCTTTAGTTCTTTAGGAGTATTTTCAAGGTTAATCAAAGTATCATTGCGCTGATAGTTTCTATACCAAGATGCAGCGTATAGTAGCTCACCATCATCTAGGTCTTGTAATATTGCATCCATTTTCTTTTTTGATAGTGGAGTTTGGCGAATACCTTCAACAAAGACATTATCTTCACTAAGGACATTAGGTACACCATCACCACTATCGCCTTTTAGAATATGTTCAAAGGCATAGAGACGCGGGTTTTCGTTTTCAACAAATTTCTTTTGCATTGGACTATATTGACGGACATTATTAAACTTGTGAAGTTGAATAAAGTCTTTATCAGCCGAGATAATTATTACTTTTTGATGACGACCAAACTCTTGTGTATCATAAACTAACGTACCAATAATATCATCAGCTTCGCAACGTTCTACATGGATAACTTTATATGGCATATTGTCACGAATTTCTTCACGGACCTGATTGATAATACGAAAAATCTCATTCCAATCTAAGCTAGACTCTTCTCTACCTTTTTTACGAGATGCTTTATACTGAGGGAACACCTCTTTACGCCATGAAGCATGATCACATGCAATAACCATTTCACCATACTCATCTCGAAATTTCTTATTGTACATTCGAATAGTATTAAGAATCATGTGACGAATAAGGTGTTCGTCAATTTGCATTTTTTGTGTGATTACGCCTGCAATTGCAATGGCATTATAGTCGACTATTATCATTGGTGGGTTCCTCATTATCTAGTTCATCATCTTCGAGGTTACGCATATATGACTTTACCTCTTGGATCATATGATCACATTCATCAAGTATGAAGTGAAAAATGTGTTCGGTGTTTGCATGGTTCCTTTGAAAGGACGCATACATCAAATTAGCAAGCACTCCTATGTCTTTTTTAAGGACATCATTGTCAATATCGTATCCGAGATCTGCTAGCTCTTCTACCACAATATTCATAAGGTAGTGAGTAGTTTCCAGATCAAACTTTTCCTGATTCCATTTTTCAGGTGTCTGTTTCTGCGGAAACGGTATTATGTTGCTTTTGTTTTCATTCATACGTATATTATAACACACTTTCTTCGTTTTGTAAACCCTTAATATGGCGAGAATGTATTTTACAACCTATGAACTCATTAAACCACTCGTCTGAAAAAAGTACTTCGAAGTCAAACTGGGCTTTGGTTTCATAGTAAGACATCTCTCCTTTTGTCTTACATAATCTAAGTATCTCTCTTTTGTATTTGTCTCGTCCTCTATCCTCCACGAGATAGCATAATTCTTTATTTGATCCAAAGTACTCTTTCCAATCGGATTCAACTCTCGTTCGTACTCTGCGATTACGTTTAGAGTTTTTTGGTAGTGTCTTAGGCCTCCAAAAGTTCTTTTTACCGAGATATTTTTTGTTTGTATCCAATTCTGTGATAACATACACGAATCCTTGGTATTCATCCGGTGTGTCATCATATGGTTTATTTTCATAGTACCACGTCATTCCCACTCTTCTTCGCCTGTGTCGTAAATAATATGTCCATCAGAGATATTTATCTCTTCAAGCATTTCTTCTCCGCACGACGGGCAAAAGGTGAGCTCTTGATCATCATCTTCAAATTGAATCTTAAATTTGCACTTACAGGACCAGCATTCTTTCATATTGTCATCCCACCGAGAGCACGTGACAATAAATGGTCTTCTAATTCGTTATAGCCACCAATATATGTGTCATCAATAAGAACAACAGGCATAGTTCGAGCCATAGGAAATTTTTCAATTAACTGCTCTTTGGTCAGATCTTTACCAATTTCATACTCGGTAAAATCTAATCTTTTAGCTTGTAATGCCGCTTTAGTCGCCATACAATAGCTACATGGCGGCTGTGAACGCGTATAAACTTCAATTTTCATTATAGGCTCATTCCTTTTAATAGGTCGTCGCTTACGTCTTGTTTGACTCCACCAATAACGTAAGAACTAATTTCGGTTTCTTGTGGGGCAACTTGAACATTGCCGCCTCCAATCCATTTGTCTGTCCAAGGCAATGGGTTGGCTTGTGGAACTTGATATGGTGATGGAAGACCAAGAGATTTCATTCTCTTGTGAGCAATCCATTCAATATAATTATATAGCAAGCTGGCATTGAGACCAATCATTGAACCATCTTTAAACAGGTAATCAGCCCAGACTTTTTCTTGATCGACAGCAGACTTAAACATGTCTACAACTTGATCTTCCATTTCGTTCTTTATTTTTTCGAAGTCTTTGTCTTCTTTAGGAAGAGTTTTAATAATAGTTTGAGAAGCAGCAAGGTGCGTATTTTCATCGCGAGCAATAAACTTAATAATTTTCGCGTTACCTTCCATCCTTTTAAGTTCAGCAAAAGCCCAACTACAAGCAAACGAAACATAGAATCGTACTCCTTCTAATACGTTAATTGAATTAAGAGCCAGCCATAATTTGCGTTTTAGTTCATACGTATCCACTTCTTTACTAATACCATTGACTTTGTGAATGCCAGGACCCAATAGACTATGCCATTTATTATATTCAATAAAGTCGTCATAGTACTCAGAAATGTCTTTAGCGCAATCAACAATTTCGTTAATATCCAACATTGTGTCAAATACATTCGAAGGGTTTGGATAAATGTTTCGAATAATATGTGTATATGAACGACTATGGATTGTTTCCATAAAGGCCCAAGTCTGCACCAATGGTTCTAGCTCAGGTACCGATGCAATAGGCATCAAAGTTTCAGTTGGACCACGACCCTGTACAGAGTCTAGTAATATTTGACGTTTAAGATTAGAAGTAAAAATATGCTTTTCGTGTTCTGTCAAATTACCAAAATCACTACGATCTTTTGATACATCTACCTCTTCAGGTCTCCAAAAGAATCCAAGCATCTTGTCTGTGATTTTATCAAGTGCTGGATACTTAAGCATATCGTAACGAGCAATATCTACTTCACCATCAAAGAACATCTTTGATTCCATGTGTGATTTTGTTTTTTGTTTGAATACTGACATTTCAATTCCCTTCTAAATTACGCAGCTTTCGCATGCTTCATCATCTATATCTGCCAGTGGCAGTTCTACTTCGTCATCTTTGTGTTCACCAGCGCTATCATATGTATTATTGTAATAAAGCTGTTTGCCTCCATACTTATAGAATGAGACAAGATCAGTCATCATTTGTGACATTGGAACCTTACCATCTTCAAATTTTTCTGGATTATAAGACGTATTCACAGAAATACCTTGGTCAATATACTTCTGCAATACAGCACAAATTTTAAGATAGCCAGATGGGTTTGGTTGATCCCATAGTAAATCATATTTATTCCTAAGATGATAGAAGCCTGGAACAACTTGAGCCATTACACCATCTTTTGATTGTTTATATGACACTAGAGCTCTTGGTGGTTCAATACCATTTGTTGAGTTAGATATTTGAGCTGAAGTTTCAGCAGGCATAAGAGCCATAAGAGTTGAATTGCGAATACCAAACTTAAGAGCTTTTTTCTTAAGTGATGCCCAACCTTTTCTCTCTTTATGTGGTATAAGCTCATCAACTTCTTTTTTATAAGTGTCTTTTGGAAATACGCCTAACGAATATTTTGTTTCGTCTGATTTTCCACATGGTCCTTTTTCTTCGGCAAGATCCACACTCGCCTTAATAAGGTAGTAACTCCATGCTTCAGCGTATTCGTCGATTGTTGACAAAGCTTCTTCGTCGTATTTAAGTCCTCGTTTAGCAAGGAAATATGATAGGTTAATAATTCCCACTCCCAACGGGCGCCGTGCCATAGTACTCTCATATGCTGCTGGCACTGGATAATCTTGGTACGTAAGCAGCTCGTCCAAAGCTCTAACTGCGAGTGTGCAGTATTTTTCGAATTCTTTTGGTTCATTGATTAACCCCCAATTGATTGCTGATAAAGTACAAAGAGAAATTTCACCTTCTGAATCATCAGCCGAATTAAGTGGCTTAGTGGGCAAATCGATTTCACAACACAGGTTACTCATACGAATAGGAGCCTTTGATGGATCAAAAGAACCATGATCATTGGCGTGGTCGACATTCATAATATAAATGCGTCCTGTATCTTTTCTTTCTGTTATTAGTTGTGTGAATACTTCCAAAGCTGGAAGAGTTGATTTACGAATTGATGAATCCTTTTCATACTTTTCGTATAGACGTCTAAATTCGTCTTGGTTAGAGTAAAACGCGTCATATAGACCTGGTACGTCATTTGGTGAAAAGAAAGTAATATTGCCACCTGATAATAGACGCTCATACATCAGTTTATTTAACTGAAAGGCATAATCCATTTGACGTACACGGGTTTCTTCAGTTCCTTTATTGTTTTTCAATACAACTAGATTCTCAAACTCATAATGCCAAAGAGGAAAATAACAAGTTGCGGCTCCACCTCTTACTCCACCTTGGGAACAAGACTTGACAGCTGATTGGAAGTATTTGAGGAAAGGAATGAGTCCAGTGTGGACAATATCTCCGGCGCGAATTCTACTACCAAGAGCACGAATGCCACCAGCACCAACACCGATACCAGCTTTCTTACTAATATAACGAACAATGCTAGTGCTAGTAGCGTTAATACTATCGAGACTATCCCCTGATTCGATAAGTACGCAAGAAGAGAACTGGCGTGTTGCTGTGCGGAGTCCAGCCATAATTGGAGTTGGGAGACTAATGTAGAATTGAGAGGTTGCATCATAAAAATCCTTTACCCACTTAAGTCTTTCCTCCTGAGGATAATCAGCAAATAAAGTTGCTGCAATCATCATGTATAAGACCTGTGGAGTTTCATAACATTGTTTAGTATTACGATCCTGAGCAAGATATTTACCACGAAACTGTTCCATACCTACATAAGTAAAATCATCATCTCGCTTATGGTGGATAAATGTTTCAAGTTTATCTATCTCTTCATCATTGTACTTATCAAGAATAGCGGGATCGTACACGCCCTTCTCAATATTCTTTTCAATAATATCTTTAAGCAACCAAGGTTCATATTGACCATACACCTCTTTGCGAAGCTTATAGTTAATAAGTCTTGCTGCAACATACTGATAATTTGGAGTGTCTTCACTAATCAGCTCAGCTGCTGACTTAATTAAGAGCTCATGAATATCATATGCTTTAATTCCATCATAAAGTTGAATGTTAGACCTGAGTTCTATTTCAGAAATAGATACGTTTGATACGCTTTCTGTCGCCCACTCAAGTACTCTATGAACTTTTTCAAGATCAAATGGCTCTTTTCCGCGGCCATTACGCTTTGTCACCATAATTTGGTTGTTCATTGACTACTCCGCTTTTCATTTTATAATATTATTATATCACAAAATGAGTGAATTGTAAACTGTTTATTTTATATCTATCTTAGCATTAACTTTACGATGGCCGTTCCAAGCAATAAATCCACCAATTCTTAAAGCCCAATATGCTAAGTTGTTTAGAAAATGAAATCCATTTTGTTCAATATTGATATCGCGAAAGATATCATCAGCTTGTTTCTGATTGATTTCTCCCATAATGGATTTCTTATCTGATTTTAGAAGTGTTGCATACTTATAAGCATAGTCGTGAACTAGACCGCCCATAAGTAAAACACCGACTGGGGAAAGCCATGTATGTAAAAATTTAGGAATAGAAGCACCATCAAATTGAAAGCCGGCTGGGATAACATACCATTCGCCGTTTAATTTATATTCCCAATCTTGAGCTACTGTCCAATGCCGTGTCCCAGTAAGCCACATCCAAATAGCACTCCAAAAGCCTTTACCAGCAGTTGCTATTTTAATTGGCTTTAGTTGAGGCATATCTTTATATTCAAAACCAATAATCTCTTCATCACAATCAACTCCAAGCCAGTTGATAAACCATCCTATAATAATTAAAACACCTACTATAGTAAATTGCCACCAAGTGACGAGCTGATCTACTATGAAATCCATTAGTGCCTCCTATTATTTTTGATATTGTTGAAGTAGTATTTCAAGTTCTTTAATTTTTAGTTCTAGAACACGGACTCTTTTAATAGTGTCTTGAACTTCGGCGGGTGGTTTGAAACTATTAATCCAATCATTATTTTTATCTACTTGCATATCCATCATCGTATAGTTGTGCTCAAGAAAAGCAATGCGTTCAGTCAGTCCAAAGTATGCAGTCACAGCAATAACTGTACCAATAATTAACCCTACCAAATTTTTTATAGGTATGGATACTTCAGTACTTTCATTTAATTTCGTTGCCACCTGGTTTCTCCGTTACTGCTTTTTCGTAATATACAATTATCTCACCCTGTTGATTTATATATCTTCGAAGGTCCGCAATATTCAATGCTAATGTTTCATAATCTTTCATACTTAGCGCAACAAAAGCCAATTCACCGTATATTTCAGTAAATTCTTTTACGAATTCTTCATAATTATCTTTAGTAACTACAAAGACTCTGGTATCATTGAGCTGGAGCGGTTTTGGTCTTGCCACCGTTGGTATCTGTACCTTCTCCACTTTGACCACTGTTTTGATCTCCGGTTCCGGACGGAGACTGCTGCAGCCAGCTAGGAGTAGGAAGGTCAGTAGTATTACCGGTGTCATCCATGAGACCGCGCCAAAGTTTAGCTGACGCGCCATTCATTTTTCCTTCTAGAGTTTTTGAGTCTTTAAGAGCTTCAACTACCAGGTTTAACTTACTTAGTTTTTGTCTAAGTTCGTCACCATAAGCTTCAGCCTTTTGTAAATCTTCTTGTAATGATTTATTGAGTATAGACATTTTAGCAATATCACCTTTAAGTGTCTCTACACTTTCATTGGCGACATCTGCTGCTATTTCTAATTGAGCGTTATTATCTCTTAAAGTGGCTATTGTATTTTGTGTGGTGTCATAATAATACTTTGCACCATATCCTAATCCACCTAAGATAGCCATAACAACAATCAATCCATAGATTTTAAGCATTTTTTCTCTGCTTCAAAATCTTTGCAATTGATCCATCAAGGATATTTTTTGAACGTCTAAACATCGCATCTGGATGATAACGCATGCGTCTATCCATTTTACGCGCTCTACCAGTTGGATTCATATCAACGCCACCATGTGCAATTGCATTTGCCGGTGCGTCTTCTGGCACACAATTGGGAACTTCTTTGTTCCCTTTTTTCTTCATGCCTACTTGTTTGTATCCGTCCCAACAGGCATCTGTCCAAAAGCTAAATTTCTTCATCTTACTATATCCGATGCTGTTATGTATACAGAACTTTTAGTTCCAACGTGCCTAATAGTATATATATTTTCGCCAAATATAGAACCAATTGGTTTTGTATTTTCTGCAACAGAAACTTTAGTGCCTTGGCGATATATCATTTCTCCAGTTTCTGGGTGTGGCATATCATTAGTTAACACATAAATACCTGGCGACAATGAATTGTCTTCTTGAACATTCCATTGAGTTTCTTCTGGTAAAAAAGAATTAATATCAAAACCAGCCTCGTCAAGGACATCGGCAATTTGTTCTTCTGTCATACCAGTTTGTTCTCTTAACAGAAAAAGAGCGGCCGCATAAGAAGCCAAACGTGAGCGGCCAAAAGGAAGCTTTTCCATTAAGCGTTTAAGATTAAAAACAAGTCTATGGAATACGGTATAAGCACTTTTCTCTTCACCGGTCATTGATTTATCTTTAGGCCAAATGAATTTGCCATTGTCGTCAATTATACCAAGTTTATAGGCTTCCATGTCTTCCCACTTAGTGACAAGAGTTTTTAGAAACCTGAATGTATAATAGACGTCTGCAGCTCTTGATACGATTCCCATTAGATTTTCCTTAACGTCTTTATAATTCCATTATCAAGCGGTATTTCGACTTTTTCATCCTCTCTTAAATAATTTAAGAAAACCAAAAACGTCTTTAAAGCTGAATAGTGTTGTTTTTCTATTTTATAGAATAACATCCTTTTCGCTGCTTCAATACCAAATACATTAGCTAAAACAATAATGTGATTCAATATTAGACGCTCTTGTAAGTCTCCATTGTTCGAGTATCTCTTAAAAAGTCTCTTAAGATACTTAAACCTTTGTAAATCATCATAAAACTCTTCTACACTTGTACATTGAACATTTTTATAATTCTTTGACGCAAATAGCACCAAATTTTCTTCGTTCAATTCATTGAATAAATTCATATATTGTCATCCAAAGTAATAGGTTAATCTATACCTATTTACCCTAGATGATCAGCCAGTAATTATATTTTTTAATTGACTGACCAATGAACTTTTCTTTTCTCTACGATCTAATTCGACACCATGTTCTCTACCAAGTTCTTCAAGTTCAACCTTGGTCATCTCATTCAAATCGTCAGAAGAAGTTGGAGCCTCAACTAGCATTTCTGCTTTTGGAGCTTTAGCTTTAGTTCCATTCCATTCTGCAATTTGATCTGCTGTTAACATTTCGCCCTTCAACTTCTCACCCTTTGGTGAATAATATCCATCTGCCTTTGCAATTGAATCTTCTAGCCAACCTGGTTTGTTTACCATAACTTACCTCATATCCTTAAAACGTTTCATTGGTTTTTCACCTACCTTAGAGTCATTATGTCTCTTAGGAGCTTCTTTTACTGCATTAGTCCCGTCTTGTTTATCTTCGTCACGACGCTTTTCACGCTTTTTATCTTGAGCTTGGTCAAGAACTTCAGCATCTCTCGCTGCCATAGCTTTTGCTGCAGGGCTATTCCCAGCAGGAGAAGTATCAACTCCTTCAGCTACGTCAGTTGAAGTTTCTTTGTCATCTGATTTGTCATCTGACTTAGTAACTTTCATGCCTTTTTTCTTTTTTGGATCCTCTTTTTTCTTCATTTCTGGTGAAGCTTCAGAATCCTTATCAACTTCAATTTCAACGCCTTCTTCAGTTGAAGAGTTAATTGCCTTTGCTGTATCTTTTTTCATGGTAACTGGGTGTTTCTTACCATTAAAATTAAAGTGAGACTTACCGCCTTTATGAGCGGCAGCAGCTGCACCATGAAAAGCAGTGCGTTCGTTAGCTGGAATATCTTCCGGAATTACAAACTGAACTTCTTTACCTTCATTGTAAGTTTCTTTGCTAACCCAATGTTTAGCATTTGGATCAGATCCTTCGTTAGTGCACTCACACATCTCTTTGACCTTACCGTATTCACACCCACAGTCTTCACAGACCATACCGGTCATGTCTTTCTTTTCGTGCATGCTCAGGTAAGCCCGAGCCACACTCTTTAGTCTTTCGTCTAATGACATTTGGCTTCTCCTTATAACATCCACATATTGACTAATGTGCCGGCACCGGCAACAATTATTACCCAAAACAGCCTGTGGATAAATTGTACTGTTCTGGAATTCTCATCTACTTTAGCTCCAACTTCATCAATTTTTTGACTTAATCGGTTTATTCTTTCATACATTTTATCGTGATCGTCTTGCAAACCGCTTATCTTTTCTTCTGCACGAGCTAGTGAAATCATGGCGTCGGCCAAGCGATCAAGTTTTTCCTCGATTCTATCAAGTCTCGTATTTGTTGACTCAGCCATATTTATTCCTCTACTGAATTACAAACGTTAAATTTTTATGATCAGGATATGTGACTGCAACGTGTCCTTCTGGACAATCATAATCGATATAAGCAATTAGAGTAGCAGTACCTTTTGCTACTTTATGCCTATGATCTTCAGCAATTTGCATTTTATATGCAAACGTGTCAATCTTATCATTTGCAGGTCCCATAAATTTTCCAATGCTACTTGTAGCGGGATGTATAATGTTTTCACTGTCTCTAACTGTAAGAGTAAAATCTGTAACTGTGCAGTCATCGCGATGTTTTTCTCTTGCTACTTCTACTTTGAATTCGCCATTAACTGGACCGTTAGAAATATTAAAATATTCAGGAGCCCAAGTAAGAATGTCTTTGCTAGAGAATTTATCCCATACAGTATATCCACCACCTAGCATAGCTAGAGTTGCTGTTACAACACCGATGCCTTTAGTTAAATTCTCTATATCAGGGATAATCATTAGTTATCTACTTTTGCTCCAGCTCTCCATTGATAACAAGACCAATACCTTGCTTTCCATTTTGGTCCTGGATTATCACAATTGTGGCGAGCTCTAAAATTTTTTCTTCTTGCTGGATCATCTCTTTTGATTTCCATATTTGGATCACCAAAGCCCAGCTTAATTACGTTACCTTTTTCGTTCTTAACATAAACGTAAAACTTTTTCTTACCATCGCTTGACCTTGAAGGGTCATTCAATTTAACTTTTCGACCTTTATATTCAGCAGCTTCAACTTGTAAATCTTCATAAAGATTACAGTCTTCACAAGCCTCGTCAATTTGATTTAATCTAAAACTATTAAACTTATCCACCGAATTCATGACCCGCAACCCTTTTCATTTGCTTGTTATATTCTGCCTGTGATGGCTTATCTTTATAATATTTAATAGTAATTTCAGGTTTTTCTTTACCCTTAATACGCCACTTATGTCCCATATCAATATGCTTTGGATCAGTAACTTTTACTACTCGGCGTTTATAACCTTGTTCCCAAGTTTCACCTTTATATTTACCTGTGCCTTCTTTAAGTTCGTTTTTCATATAATCACGAGCAGTGTCAATATAATCTGCCGCTTTTGTGATTTTATTTTGAACCCATTCAGGCATATTAGTATCGTCTCTTAGCATTCCCGCAAGTTCAAGAGCGGCATCAGCAATAGTTTGTAATTGGCCTTTTGCCATATCGCCTTCTCTATCATACTCATTTGGATCTTTATCTTCAACTTGGCCAGGCGTCATTTTTTTAGTATGATCGCTATAAGCTTTAGTTCCAATTTCGTAATACTCGCGAAATTTCATTAGATTTTTGCCTTCATTGCTTTAGTCATTTGAGCAATAACTCGTTTCATATCATCCATTGGTACTTGAATGTATTTACCACGGCCTTTACCATAGTTAATTTGAAAACCTACTTTACCCTGACCCATTGCAAATCGATCAATCTGAAAACCTACACGGTCATCAGTAAACATATTAGTAGCTTCATTCATAGATTCCATTTGAACAGTAACAGTATGTGGTTTACCTTTTACATGAACAACAGCATTTCCTTCTTTATCTACGTTTCCATCCCAGTCACCTTTTGCATGAGATTTCTGAGCAGCTTTTACCTTTGGATCTCTAGCAATTGCCGGGTCTAATTTAGCTGGCTTTGAATAGACTTTTTCATCAAGCTCTGTATTTTCAACATGAGCCTGCATAGATGCCTGCATAGATTTAACTCTTTTCTTAGTACCAAATTTACTAGTATCAGATTTACCAAGCATACCTTTTTGGCCAGTACCAAAATCGTCTTTGCCGTGCCAACCAGCAGCTTTACCTGGTGCTAGCTTAGTAACCTTACCACCTCTTGCTTTAAATGCAGCAACTGCTTTATCGTGAGCAGCTTTTTGAGCAGGTGACATTGCTTCATGCTTTTGAGCTTTTTGTTTTTGATACTCTCTTTCAGCATCACGATCAGCAGCAGTAGCAGCACCTTTTCTTAGACGATCTGATCTTGCCTTTGAAGCTCTATACATGGTATCAGCTCTTGAAGAGTCTTTCCCACGGGCATCTTGCTTTGAGGCAACTGCACCAATCCTTGCTGTTTTTTTATCAGCCTTATCAGCTGCACGATGAAGAAGTTCAGGACTCAATTCGTTGAGTTTAGCTTCTTCAAGTTCTGTTCTAAAACCAAAAAATGTTTTCATTGTTTATCCCCTTACTTTTGACGCTAGGTCTTTATCTGCTTTGCCCCAAGTGCCTGAGGACTTAGTTACGAATGAATTTACTCTTGCCATCCCCCATTGAGCTGCTGTTGTACCTGGTCTATGACCAGTTCTCCATGCTGCAACT